>CDZQ01053092.1_pt1 | contig 139912 bp, 124 predicted proteins | sample 554831 | NCBI WGS metagenome assembly CDZQ01 (sample SAMEA3182112, study PRJEB8094) | gut metagenome | biome: human; feature: gut; material: Stool; isolation source: human stools | place: Canada | collected 2013-05-06 | reverse complement strand
TAAAAGATTATAATATTTATAATAATATTAATTTATTTTAGATTTGAGTTGCTTTAATGGCAGGACTAGGAGACGACGATGAATATCAAGAAGCTTAATAAATATGTTGGGCAAGTAATGAGAAACTTCCCCAATGTAGACGGTGTAATAATTGTCGATACGGATGCCATTGTCAGATACTATTTTTCAGCTTATGAGAAAATAAGCAAAGTTGCCGGCAACGAAATAATAGGTAAAAATATTTTAAGCTTTTATCCTGAACTTAACGAAGACAATAGCTATATTATAAGATGTATAAAAACAGGGAAAGCTTTTTTGAACTATGAACAAGAATTGACCGATATAAACGGAAATACTTTAAGATCAATATGCCAAACTGTGCCTATACATGACGGCGGAGAATTGGTAGCTATCGCAGAGCTTTCAACATATCCGGATAAAACCGTTGAAGAAGAAGATAAGAAAATAGAGGTTGCAAATCTTTTTCATGCCGAGCATATTAACGGTACTCTAGATGATATAATTACAGCCAATCCTGCTTTTATCGATATAAAAAAACACATACAGGCAGAAGCGGCCAGCGATGCTCCTGTGCTTGTTTACGGAAAAACGGGCACAGGCAAGGAACTGGTATGTAATGCAATACACAACTGCAGCAGCAGAGCTAAAGAACCGTTTATTGTTCAAAACTGCGCCGCCATACCGTCAACTTTGCTGGAAAGCCTGCTGTTCGGAAACGTAAAGGGAAGTTTTACAGGCGCAGAAAACAGCATAGGTCTCTTTGAAATGGCCAATAAGGGCACATTGTTTTTAGATGAGATCAATTCTATGGAGATAGAAGCTCAGGCAAAAATATTGAGAGCCATAGAAGAGAAAAAGATAAGAAAAATAGGAGATAAAAAGACAACCGATATAGATGTGAGGATAATAGCGGCAGTTAATGAAGATCCTCTTGAATGTATCAAACAGAAGACGTTGAGAGACGACCTTTATTACCGACTGAGCGTAATCAGGTACGACATACCGCCTCTTAAGGACAGGAAGGAAGATATTCCTCTCCTGATGGAACATTTCAGGAAGATATATAACAAGAAGTTCGGAAAAAACATAGTTGAATTTTCCAACGAGGTAGAAACTGCCTTTTTGAGATATAACTGGCCCGGCAATGTACGTGAACTTAAGAATGTCATAGAAGCAGCATATCATATGAATTTCGGCGCCACCATAGAACTGGACAATATACCGAGACATATAGCAGAAAGGATGGAAATAGAAAGCATTTCTTTAGAGAACTCATCTTCGATGACTCTTAACCAGTTGGTAGCTGAGTTTGAAAAGGAAATTATAAAAAGAAAGTATATAAAAAACGATAAAAAACTTTCCCAAACAGCAAGGGACTTATCAATCTCGAAGCAAAGCTTATTGTATAAGCTTAAAAAATATAATTTAATGTAAATTGCGTGTTTTTTTTGATAAGAATCATTTTTTACATTAATTTACCTTTAATATTTAAAAAAAAAATTTGCATTGAATGAACAAAAGCTTTATAATGAGGTGCGGTTGATTTTTTGAAGGAGAGTCGAGGTTTCATATGGTTCAGGTCAAGTTTGTAAAGAAGCTTGAACAAAAAGGATACAAGGTAAGAACATTCCGACAGAAAGAAAAAGCTGCCCAATATCTCCAAGAACAGTTTCACAATGATACTATAGGTTTCGGAGATTCGCAGACTTTGCTTCATATGGGACTTTATGCTCTGCTTTCAAAGAATAATATCGTATATGATCCCAACCAATTTGATGATAATGATAATTTCCTTAAAACTGCAAAAAAAGCTCTGACGGCCAAATATTTTTTGACTTCGGTTAACGCTATAACAGAAGACGGAATCATAATAAATATGGATGGCACCGGCAACAGAGTAGCAGGCTCATTATTCGGACATGAGAAAGTCTTTTTTATTTTCGGGACTAACAAGATAGTAAGCAACATAGAGGAAGGCGTATGGCGTACAAGAAACATAGCGGCGCCGCAAAATGCCAAGCGGATCGGATGCAACACACCATGCGCTTTAAAAGGCGACAGATGCTACGATTGTAACAGTCCTTACAGAATATGCAGCGGGCTGCTTATTCAGTATAAAAAAATGAATGATTCCGATGCGGAAATTATAATAATTGATGAAGACTTAGGCTTTTAACGCCAAATCGTAAAAAAATTTTACCATATTTTTTGAATTTAAAAAAAGAGAAACAGATTATTTCTCAGATAATTAAGAAATATATAAAAAAAACGTTGAAAGTACTGAAATACATATGCACAGATAAAATTTCGAGTTGAGTAAAAATATTTTTACATAATTGCCGATGAATGTATAATCGTAAAAAAAATTTTATTCTCTGAAAAAAATATGAGAAAAATGTGATGGTTTTGTGCTCAAAATGGCTTGAAAATGCGATACTTTTTGTTAAAAGAGTGGAGGATTTTTGGCACATTTTTTGCAATATATATTGTATCAACAGTTTTGAGGTGAAAGGAGGCATGCCATTTTTAAAAATGTTGATATCAAACCGCAACTTAATTATGCAAGCGTGCTAAAAGTTTAAATTTATCGAATATGGCCTTATAAAGTTTATAATTATTATTTTATTCTGACTGATTTTTAGGGTGACATCTTGGGATATAAATGAAGTAAGGCAATAATATTCTGATACGCCGGCTGACACACTTAAGCTGCTGTTTGGTAAAGGCTGGGATTTATCTCAACCTGCAATGCTAAAGCGGAAATGACTTTGGTATTGCAAACTCTCTGTATTTGAAGGACTTGCAGCAAACTTCATATAAATACAGAGCTTTGCCAAAACATGTATCAGGTTTTGGCAGTCATACAAATACTTAGTTAGAAAGTCAATAAGTAATTGGATTAATTTTAAAAGTATTAGTAACTAGGAGAAAAATTATGGAAACTATTGGTATTTTAAGTTTATTACCACCACTTCTAGCGATTATCTTGGCAATGGCTACTAAACAGGTTCTCGTTTCTCTGTTTGTGGCTGTATGGGTAGGAGCTACACTGGTGAACAATTATAATCCTATCACAGGATTATACTCCGCATTCGCGGACTATACGTTCAACGCTTTAGGAAATCCTGATAACGCTGCAGTTATTATAATGGTAGTGTTCTGCGGATCTTTCTCATATCTGCTTGAAACAGGCGGCGGAGCAAGAGTTTTCGCTGACGCTCTGGCAAGCAAGATCAGGGGAAGAGCGGGAGCTCAGGTTATGGCTGCTCTCGGCGGAACGATTATATTCTTCTCAGACTCAACTAACCCTGTACTTATCGGACCGGTATTCAAGCCGCTGACTGATAAGATGAAGGTATCAAGAGAAAAACTGGCTTACATAGTAGACTCTACATCAGCTACTATGCCTTCCATGTTCTTCTTTACTTCATGGGGCGCATACGTTCTGTCAATTATAAACCAGCAGTTTGAAAGCATCGGTTATGACGCTAACGGAATCGTTATGTTCAACAGATCCGTTCCTTTCATGTACTACACTATAGGTGCTGTAATTCTGGTATACTTTATAGCTGTTACAGGATTTGACTTCGGTCCAATGGAAAAAGCTGAAAAGAGAGCTGCAGAAACTGGTAAGGTTATCGCTGACGAAGACGCTACAGAAGCTCTGACAAGAGAAGTTGTTATTCCTGAGGGAGCTACTCCTAAGCTGTCTTCCATGGTAGTGCCTCTAATTGTTCTGGTAGTATTCATCTTCGGCGGACTGCTCTGGACAGGCGGATTCCCTGAAAGAGGAATTGCTGACGCTATGGCCAACGCCGCTTCGATGAAAGCTCTAGTAACTGCATTTGCTATTGCTACAGTAGTTGCTGCTATCTACACCATCAAGGATAAGGTTTACACTGTAAAAGAAGCTATCGCAGCTACTACTCACGGATTTGCCAACATGATGGAATGCTGCTGCATCCTGGTACTGGCATGGTCCATCGGCGACGTTTGCGACGCCGTAGGTACTACAGCTTACATGGTTAACCTGACTCAGGACTTCCTGACCCCTACCATGCTGTATGTTGTAATGTTCCTCGTATGCTCATTTACAGCATTCTGCACAGGTACTTCTTGGGGAACCTTCGCTATTTACCTGCCGATTTCAATTCCTTTGGCATACGCTATAGGCGCTCCTCTGGAACCTGCTATCGGTCTGGTAATCGCCGGCGGTATCTTCGGAGACCACTGCTCACCTATTTCCGATACTACCGTACTGTCCTCAATGGGTTCAAGCTGCAACCATCTGGCTCACGTAAGAACTCAGCTGCCTTACGCTGTATGCGTAGCCGGAGCTTCAGCTATAGCCTTCATTGAAGTAGGTCTGTTATACAATACGATCGGATTGTATCCTGCTGCATTCATCGGCATCGCAATCACAATTTTAGGTTCATGGCTGTTTGCTTTTGCTGCTCACAAGGCATACATGAAGAAACACTATGGCACTACAAAGGGCTAAAAGAAAACATTAATTTAATAAATGCCTGATTCGGAAGCCGTTTTGCGGCTTCCGAACTTGCATAAGACTGGCTTTGAAGATATCGGCCGTTATAAATGACCGTATCTCATATATAATTTAAATGCTAGGAGGAATTTTAACTATGGAAAGAGAATTCGAAATCGTCAACGATTATGGTCCTGAAGTAAAAGAAATAAGACTTCGCTACAAGACCAACAATGAAGGAACTCATTATGCTGAAGGCATGTATTCCGGACCTCAAATTGTTGCTTTCGCCGTAGACGCTCTTACTGACTTCACTGTGAGAAGAGACAATGGCGATGGATCTCTGCTTGTTAATTTGAATTGTAATTTCCGTGCAAGCTTATTTGCCGGAGATACTATTGAAGTTATCCTTTGGCTTGAAAGCGAAGGCAATCGTTCAAGAACTTATGGCTACAGAATTTACAAGGTAATAGCTAATCATTCAAAAGAAGACTGGTTCGAAGTTCTCAATCCGCCTGTACTTGTATGCGATGGTACAGGAACTTGCGTAGTTAAAAAACCAAGATCAGAACAGGAAAAGAAATTCTAACCCGGACAAAAGCGTGTGGCAATTGTCACACGCTTTTGATTATAAAATTTAAATGACATTCTTTTAACAGATGAAAGGAATTGACTCATATGAAACCGTTAGAAGGCATAAAAGTGCTGGATTTTTCCCAGATTCATGGAGCGGCGTTTGCAACTATGCTCCTGGCTGATTTTGGCGCAGAAATTATTAAAGTGGAGAAAAAAGAGGGAGGAGATATACTTCGCTCCCTAGCTCCTAAAGTAGATGGATACAGCGTGTATCATGCTTATCTTAACAGAGGAAAAAAGAGCATAGCTGTAGATTTAAAAACAGAAGAAGGAAAAGATATAATAAAAGAACTGGTAAAACACGTAGACGTAGTGTGTGAGAATTTTAAATACGGTACTATGGAAAAACTGGGTCTTGGGTATGATGTTTTAAGCGATATAAATCCCCAATTAGTCTACGCGTCGCTTACCGGATATGGCAGAGAAGGAGAAAAGAAAGAAAGGGCATGTTTCGATAATACTGCACAAGCTTTCAGCAGTATGCTTGATATGACAGGATACGGAGGCGGAGCTCCTATAACCATGGGCGCTCAGCTTGGAAACCTGTATGGAGGCATGCATTTGGCCCTCGGAATAGTTTTAGCGGTAATTAATGTCCGCAAAGGAGGAGAAGGGCAGATTGTAGACGTCTCTGCATCTGATTCGCTGTTTTCCGCTTTGGAGGACGGCATGGTGGATATAGAATTCAACGGGCACCAACATATTAGAAACGGCAATATGTCACAGGCTATTGCACCTTATGATACTTACGCCACAAAAGACGGATTCGTATCCATAGGAGTTTCAACTGACGATCAGTGGGAAAAGTTTTGCCAGGTATTGGGACTTACCGACCTGCTGGATGACCCTCGTTACGCCACCAATTCGCTGAGAGGTGAACATTATTTGGACGGCGGACTTAGGGATAAGATTGAAGCGATAACTTTGAAAAAAACTAAATTTGAAATAGAAGAAATATTATCAGAGAAAAAAATACCTTGCGGCTCTGTATGCACTGCCAGGGAAGCTATGGACAGCCAGCAGCTTAAGCATAGACAGATGGTTATTGCTGTTCCTGACCCCGTAGTAGGGCAGGTAAAGATGCCCGGTATAGTAGCAAAGCTCGGGACTACGCCCGGCAGCGTATCAAAAGCTGCGCCTTTGTTGGGAGAAGATACCGACGCTGTTCTCTCAGATATGGCAGGATATGATGCTGATAAAATTGAAGAGTTGAAAAGGAGGGGCGCTATATGAAAAAACCTTTAGACGGAGTAACTGTATTAGATTTTACTCAAGCTTTCAGCGGACCTTACTGTACTCTCAATTTGGCGGATTACGGCGCCAGAGTAATCAAGGTAGAAAGACTCGAAGTAGGAGATCAAACAAGAGAGTGGGCACCTTTAAGAAAAGCCGGTCAGGAGCATGCAGGTGAAAGCGGTTATTTTGCCTTGTATAACAGAAACAAAGAAGGCATAGCGGTTAACATGAGAGCTCCTGAAGGAGTAGAAATCATTAAAAAAATCGCAGCCAAAGCAGATATAGTTGTAAATAACTTTAAAGTCGGCACACTGGATAGATTGGGCTTAGGGTACGAGGAGCTGAAGAAAGTCAATCCGGAAATAGTCTTCACTTCCGTAACAGGGTACGGTCAGGACGGACCCATGTCCGGTCTTGCAGCTTATGACAACGTTATAGAAGCTACGTGCGGACTGATGGATCAATCAGGTATGCCGGATAAACAGCCGGTTCGCTCAGGTTGTTCCATAGGCGACAGCTACACCGGACTTATGGCTGCTTTCGGAACAGCGTGCGCATATTATCATAAGCTGATGACAGGAGAGGGACAGACTGTAGATGTGGCCATGGAGGATTCTCTGTTTGCGTCTATAGAGGACACCATACTGGAGTACTTCGGAAACGGAAGAATGCTGCAGCGTCAGGGCAACAGCAGAACTCACATGTATTCCCCATACGATGTTGTCCAATGCAAAGACGGATGGGTAGCATTTTCAGCAATAACCCAGAAGGGATTCGAAGAATTCTGCAAAGAAGCCGGAAGAGAAGATTTGCTTGCTGACCAACGATTCCAAGATAATCAGTCCAGATGCGATAACAACGAAGCTCTGATTGAGGAAATGAAGAAGGTATTTGCCGATATAGAAATGGATCAGGTGGAAAAGCGCTTCAGCGGTAAAAATTTTGCTGTGGCACCGGTTATTCATGCAGGGATGACCATTCAATCGAAGCACATGAATGACAGAAATATGGTGATTGAGATTGATGACCATAACGTAGGAAAGTTTCAAGCAGTAGGTCATCCGATAAAATTTAAGAAGACACCTGCTACAGTATATAAATCATCTCCTAAACTGGGAGAAGACACCAAGCCTGTTCTGAAAGAGCTGGGATATACTGACCAAGAGATAAGTGAGCTTTCAGAAAAAGGTGTAATTCAAATGGCTTAGTCTTTTGCAAATAAAATAAAAGAGGTACATAAATAATGAACAACAGAGACTTTGATAAAGTGATAGACAGAAGGAATACCGAATCATACAAATGGTATGGAGACAACCATGGCCTTGATGACGGACAAGTAATTCCTATGTGGGTAGCTGATATGGACTTCAGATGCGCACAGCCTATCATAGACGCTGTGGTCAAAAGAGCCGAACATGGAATATATGGATATCCAACGAGAAGCAAGGACCATACTCAGTGCATAATTTCATGGCAGAAAAGACGCTTTGGCTGTGAGCCAAAGGCTGAGTGGATAAGCTATGCTCCTCCGGGAGTCATATTCGCAGTATATATCATGCTGGAAAAACTGACAGAAAAGGGAGACAAGGTTCTTCTGCTGATGCCTAATTACGACCCGCTTTTTGAAATGATACCCAAGAGCGGCAGAGTTCTGGTGGAATCTCAGCTGGTCATAAGTCCGGAAGGAAAGGTCAGCATAGATTTTGAGGATTTAGAGGCTAAGATGAAGGAAGGCGGAATAAAGATTATGACCATTTCCAATCCTCATAATCCTTCAGGCAGAGTGTGGACAAGAGAAGAATTGAGCCGAATAGCCAAGCTGACTGAAAAATACGGCATATTTGTAATTTCAGATGAAATTCACGCAGACTTTGTGGCTAAGGAAAAAGGCCATGTGCCTTATTATTCAGTAAGCGAGGCAGCTGCTAAAAATTCCATGTCATGTTATTCAGCTAACAAAGGATTCAATCTGGGCGGATTCCAGACTTCCACTCTGGTCATAGCCGATGAAGAGAAAAAGGCGATGTTTGATAATGAAATAGGTATAGCGCAGACAAGATTGGATAATATCTTCGGAGCTATTGCTACAGAAGTGGCATATCAGGATCCGGAATGCGAAGCTTGGATAGACGATGCCATAGAGTATGTGGAAGGAAACAAAGAGTACATGTATGAGTTCTTCAAAGAAGAACTTCCTCAGATCAAAGCAGTGCCTTCAGAGGGAACTTACCTCGTTTGGGTTGACTGCAGCGGTTTGGGATTTAAAACAGGAAAGGAATTGGAGGACTTTTTCTTAAATAAAGCTAAAGTTGAGCCTTGCATGGGATATGAGTTCGGAAAAGCCGGCGAATTGTTTGTCAGAATGAACCTGGCTTGTCCTAGGACCATACTTGAAAAAGCTCTCAATAGAATAAAAGAAGCTGTCTTGTGTTAAGGAGGGAATCGAAATGCTGAAACTTAAAAATTTATTGGTGCTGGGAGGATGCGGTCTTATAGGAGCAGAAGTAGTTAAAGACTTGGCTGCAACCAGCGAGTTTGAGAAGATTACCGTAGCTGACGGCAATTACGACAAAGCCGTAGAACTGGTCAAGTCCCTTGATGATTCCAGATTCAGCGCAAGAAAAGTAGAGATAAAAAACAAGGATGAAGTCGTATCCCTGATGAAAGAAGGCTTTGATTTGGTCTGCAACTGCTTGCCTTTCGAATTCGATACTTATATAACTCAATGCTGTGTAGATGCCGGTGTGACAGGTACTGACCTGGGAGCCACAAAAGATCAGCTGGCCATGAACAGCATGCTCGAAGAAAAAGGCTTATTGTTTGTAGTCTGCGATGGCATCTCTCCGGGAACATCCAATATGATAGCAGCTTACGCCAACGAAAAGCTGGACAGACTGGATGAAGTACATATAGCCTTTGCTTCATTTAGAGCTATTCAGACAGCACCTGGACTGGTGAGAACCACTTTGTGGGAACTGGACCCTAATGAGGGCGGCAGAAGTTATTATGCAGACGGCAAGCAGCATTACGTCGGTCCGTTTTCAGGCGAAAAAATCGTAAATTTCCCTGAGCCTTTCGGACCTCAGCCAGCATATTACGTTCCTCACAATGAGGTTTACACTATTCCTATGACTATGCCTACCGTTAAGACGTGCACCATAAGAGGAGCATGGACTCCTCGCCAGCACAGGATGCTGAAATTCCTCAACGATTATGGATTTTTCACAACGCCTCCTGTCAAGGTGGGCGATACAGAAATAGCGCCTATAGACTTTATAGAAAAATTTATATTTGCCAACGACGACTTCAAGAAGGAAGAATTGTGGGGATTCTCTTTGACGGTAGATTGCAAAGGCATACTTGACGGAAAAGAAGTAGAGCTGCAATTTTATACCAAGACACCTGGCCAGGATGAATGGGGCGAAATAGCCAGCTATGCCAGAAGCACCGCCTGCTCCATGTCGGTAGGCGTACAGCTCCTTGCCAAGGGAATAGATCAGGTAGGCATACGTACGCCGGATCAGGTATACGACCCTGAGGAATACATGGGAGAGTTAAAAAAGAGAGGCGTCGTGTTGCATGAGCGCAACGGAATGTTTGGTTTACCAGAATAGTTTTATTGCATATTTATTTTAAGGAGGACAACAATAATGGATTTTCAACTGTCAGAAAAGAGGTTAGCTATTCAGCATGCTGTAAGAGAGTTCGCAGAAAAAGAACTTTTGCCGGGAGTAATCGAAAGGGATGAAAAAAGCGAATATCCTCTGGAATTATATAAGAAACTGGGTAAGATGGGATATGTGGGACTGCCTTACGAAGAGAAATACGGCGGTTCCGGCGGAGATTATCTGGATTATGCCATAGCCGTAGAAGAAATTTCAAAGGTAGATGCTTCCTTAGGAATCTCTTATTCCGTAGCTATGTCTCTTTATGGCGGCAGCATATACAACGGAGCTACTGAAGAGCAGAGAATGGAATTCCTTCCTGACGTATTCTCCGGTCAAGCTCTCGGCGGCTTCGGACTAACTGAGCCTAATGCAGGTTCAGATGCCGGCGGCTGCGTTACCACAGCTGAAAAGAAGGACGGAAGATATGTGCTCAACGGTCTGAAGTGTTTCAACACCAACGGACCTTTGGCAGAACACTTCGCAGTGTACGCTCTCACTAACCCTGAACTTGGACAGAAAGGCCTTTCCCTGTTCCATGTAAAGAAGGGAACTCCGGGCTTCACCATCGGCAAGATAGAGAACAAGATGGGCATAAGAGCGGCCCAGGTATCAGAACTGGTATTTGAGAACTGTGAAATCCCTGAAAGCGCTTTGATAGGAGAAGAATGCACAGGATTTAAACAGGCAATGAAAGCTCTCGACGGAGGCCGTATCGGCGTAGCTGCTCAAGGTCTGGGTATCGCTGAAGGAGCTTTCGAGATAGCAAGAAAATACCTGATGACAAGAGAACAGTTCGGTAAACCTTTATATAGAAATCAGCACCTGGCATTTAAGATGGCTGAACTGGAGTGTGAGATTGAGCAGGCTAAATACATGGTATACAAGGCAGCTCTTGACAAATCTGAAGGACGTCCTTACACGATACCTGCAGCTAAAGCAAAACTGGTATGCACCAACGCTGCTATGCATGTTACTACTGAAGCTGTTCAAATGCTTGGCGGCAACGGATATATGAGAGAGTATCATGTTGAAAGAATGATGAGAGACGCCAAGATAACTCAGATTTATGAAGGTACCAACGAAATTCAGAGACTGGTTATAAGCGGAGCGCTGTTTAAATAGGAATTCATACGATTTCCAATAGTAGACAGATGTGATGCCGGCTTTTTGAGGAGAGATTATATTTTCGTCCTCAAAAAGCCGGAGCCGTAGAAGATTATATGAATATCATTGTATTGACGAGACAAGTAAAAGCAGCAGATGAAGTAAAATGCGATTTTACAGGGATAGAGGCTGCTGTAAGATTTAAGGAACAAGTAAAGGCCAAAACGCCTGCAGCGGAATGTCAAATTTCCGTTCTGGTACTGGGCTATAAGGAAAGCGCAGTAAAGCAGGTAAAAGATGCTGTGGCTATGGGGTGCGACTGCGGCTGGGCGGTAGAAGATGAAAATCTTTTCCAACTGGACGCATGGTCATGCGCTATGGCATTTGCCGAAGCTTTGAAGGATTGGAGCGAAAGTCCCCAAAACAAGGATAGCAGATCATCCGGCTTCGACCTGATTATATCAGGAGGATTTCCGCTGGATGCAGATACCGTCCCGATAGGACTTTTAACTGCATCTTTATTGAAGATCCCTTTTGTATCCAATGTAGAAAACATTGTTTTAGATACAGAGGATTCTTTTCAGGTTGTAAGAAAAGGCGACGGTATACTGCAGAAGCTGCGTGTAAAAAAGCCGTGCCTTATGAGTGTGTTGCCTCATCCTGAAGCCCCAATTTACAAGACTATAGCAGGAATAAATAAAGCATATTCTCAGGAAGTTGAAAAAACAGCTGTTAATATAACAAAAGATAACAACAAAATTGAAATCCTATCCGGTATCGGTACAAATCCAAGAAAACGGGGAACTGTTTTAACTGCCGTTTCTACTGATGAGGTGGTTAATGCCATGATTTCGAAGATGGCGGAATCACATCTTCTGTAACTTATAGTTTAGGGATTATAAATATGACTGAATGCTCTATCAACAATGGAATATTGGTATTTATTGAAAAGAAAAACGATGCTTTTTCCAACATATCTAATGAAGTTATAGCAGGTGCCAACAAATTATCTGAAATTGCAGGATGTCATGTCGACTATATTGTGATTGAAGATAATATCAGAAATTATGATCCGGCTTCTTTTATTTTTGAAATTACAGAAGCAGTCAAGGCCGTTAGACCTTCTTTGATATTAATGGGTTCTACACCGCTAAATACTGATATAGCAGCTGTTTTGGCGGCGGAACTTGAAGCAGGCATATTGTGCGACTGCATAGATGTGACTTTTTCTGAAGAAGGCGGCTTCTGCCCGGTCAGACCTGACGCTGCCGGCTCAAAGCGTCAGATTATGAAAGGTAAAGATATTTTAATTGTTACAGTGAGACCCGGAACTTTTAACGCGGAAGATGAAGAAAGTTTTTTACCGGAACATTTAACTGTTATTAAAGAAATAAATTGCTCATGCTGTTCATTTGAAGAAGAATGTGGAGAAAATGTTTTAATAGAATTGTTAAATACAATGACAGAAAAAAAGCATGATATAGATATATCTAGGGCTGATATCCTTGTATCTGGAGGAAGAGGAGTCGGAGGTCCGGAAGGCTTTAAACAGCTTAGAATATTAGCAGATCTTTTAGGTGGAGAAGTTGCTGCAAGCAGGGCATGCATAGAAGCAGGCTGGGCTCAGCCTTTTATGCAGGTAGGGCAGACAGGGAAGACAGTCCATCCTAAACTTTATATTGCCTGCGGCATTTCCGGAGCAATACAACATGTAACCGGAATGAAAGATTCTGAACTGATAATCGCTATTAACAAGAATCCCGCAGCACCCATATTTGATATTGCAGATTTGGGAATAGTGGGAAATCTTGAAAATATATTGCCTGCATTGGTAAAAACATTACAGGAAAAGAAAGGTGGAACAAATGCAATTTGAAAAAATTAAAAATTACGAAGAACTTTTATCACACGGTGACAAAGAAGCAAGAGAAGTCGTTTTAAAAGTAACTGATGAAGTATTGGACAGATTAGACTGTTATAAATATCTGAAAAAACTTATAAGACGTGACGGTGATACTTTGACCATCGGCCATCAGGCAGTGGATTTGTCAAAATATGAAAGAGTATACGCGTTTTCATCGGGTAAGGCAGGAAATCATATGGCTCGTGCCTTCGAGGAAATTTTAGGAGACAGGCTTACTGCCGGAGTTACCATAATAAAGATAAAAGAAGATATAGATGTTCAAACATTGAAGAAAACGGAGATATTTGTGGGAGGACATCCGCTTCCTAATGAAGAAGGTATTGAAGGCTGCAAGCGTATGCTTGAAATAGCAGACCAGATGAATGAAAAGGATTTGTTGCTTTTAGGCCTTACAGGCGGATGCTCAGCTTTGATGGGATATCCTGTAGAGGGAGTTTCTCTGGATGACCTTAAGGAAGCTACAGACGTAATGCTTAAAAACAGCATGTGGGTAATGGATATAAACGATATAAGAGGACATCTTTCCAGAATGAGCAGAGGCAGACTGGGACAGAGAATAAAGGGTTCTAAGATTTTCTGCTTTGAAATCTGGGACGCTGTAGGCCTCGACGATATAACCGACTATTCAAGACCTGTTCCTATTATGGGAACTCCGGTAGGCTATGATACCATAACTTTTGAAGATATCAGAGCCATAATAAAGAAATATAACATTGAGGACAAGCTGCCGAAGAGCGTTGCCAACTACCTGATGAATTCAGGACCGGAAGAGGAAACTCCTCAGAAGATGACCAACGATGTGGATTATTATATTGTTAACACTCTTCCTGATTCCTGCAAGCACGCTATGGATGCAGCCAAGGAAATGGGTATAGACGCTCACGTTCTCACCACTTATGCGTCCGGAGAAAGCAAGGATTTCGGCACTTTTATGGCCACAATAGCCAAAGAAATTCAGTCCACAGGCAGACCGTTCAAGGCTCCTTGTCTGATTTTCTCTGCAGGAGAGACTACTACTGCCATAGGTTCAGATGATGAGATTACAGGTCACGGAGGTCCTTCACAAGAGCTGGTAACATCTTTTGCGATTATGGCCGATGAACTGGGTCTTGAAAACGTATGCATGTTGTCTATGGATTCTGAGGGAACTGACGGTACTTGTGAAAATGCCGGAGGTTTGACAGACAGCACTTCGATGAAAAAGGCTGTGGAAGCCGGTGTGGATTTGAGAAGACACTTGGAAGGGCATGCTTGTTATGAAGCACTTAAAGCCATAAAAGACGGTTTGTTTACAGGAAATACGGGAACAAATCTCTGTGACTTCAACGTGCTTTACGTAGGAGAAAAGAGCAATAAATAAATTTTGCATAGATGAGTTTTAGGAGGTCAATATGAAAGGAACAGCAATCAAGGATTTAAAAGCTCGTGCAATTATAGACTGCAAGGGAAAACCTCTTCTCGAGGTAGACGTATATACCGAAGATGGAGTAATGGGAAGAGGAGCTTCTCCGTCAGGTATATCTGCAGGAGAACATGAAGCTTTCGTACTGAGGGACGGCGACAAGTCATGGTATGACGGAAACGGCGTGTATAAAGCAGTGGAAATGGCTGAAAAAGTTGTTTTCCCGGCAATAAAGGGAATGGACGTGCTGGATCAAAAGGCTATAGACGAAGCCATGATAGAATTGGACGGCACGCCTAACAAATCGAAACTGGGAGGAAACACTACTTACAGCACATCTATGGCTGTAATGCGTGCAGCTTGCAATATTTTGCATGTGCCTCAATACAAATATCTTGCTGAAGGAGAGATAAAGACCATACCTCTTCCTACTTCAGATATGTTTGCAGGCGGCAGCTATGAAGAAAATACCATGCCTGTTCAGGAATGCACGATAATACCGTACAAAGTTTCTTCAATCGCTGAAGCTACTGCTATTCTGTGTAAAGTATATAAGCTTTTGCCTGACGTAATTAAAGAATTCCAGGGAGGAAGACGTCCTGAAATCGGCGCTATGTCGGAATATATGGCGCCTTCAACTGAATTTATGGACTGTCTGGATATCCTTTGGGAAACATGCAAAAGAGCAGGATGCGAAGATAAGATAGGATTTCATATGGATTGCGCTTTCAGCGAGATTTACAACGCTGAAAGAAAGACATACAATTACTGCGGAAGAGAAATCGATACTGATGAAGTTATCGGCATACTCAAGGAGGCAACTGAAAAATACAATTTCTTGTATTTGGAAGATCCGCTTGACGAGAATGACTGGGAAGGCTGGGCAAAGGCTGCCAAGATTCTTACGAGGACAACTCTCTGCGGCGATGATTTGACAGTTACCAACATAGATAAATTGAAAAAGGCAGTGGAAATGGGAGCTTGCGGTTCATTTATCTTCAAACCAAATCAGGTGGGAACGGTAACAGAAGCCATGGCTGCACAGAAATACGCCATTGAAAACGGAATGTTCTCAGTACCGTCCATCAGAGCAGGCGGAGTGAGTGATGACCCGGTAGCTGACATGGGAACTGCCGGAGGGGCTGCTGCAGTTAAGCTGGGACCTCCTAAGTTTGGTCATGCCATCCACATTGTAAATTCCCTGCTGAGAGCCGAAACTGAAATAGAAGGGGCAAAACCTTTTGATTTCACCCCTTTCATTAAGTGGGATAAATAGTGTATAATAGGAATTAACCTATGAGAGAGGTCTCTTTAGGCCTCTCTTATTTTATGCTTTTAAATTTCATAGGTTTAATTTTCATGTCTACGGAGATGTAAAAATATGAAAAGAGAATTAAGAACTTTAGATGACAAAAGCGCAACTTACAAGCAAGGGATGATTTCTGCAATCAGTTGCAGCGTCTTTTGGGGAGTGCTGCCTATATATTGGCAGTGGCTTAAGCCCATAGACTCTTTCGTGATCATATTTTATAGAATAGTGCTGGTCGCACTGGTCTGCGCCATAGGAGCATTTATCATATACAGCAAGGAGGAAGTTTTGGCTCCTATGAAGGATAAGAAAATGCTGGTAAAATATGCGTTGGCAGGACTGCTCATAACCGTCAACTGGTCCATATACATCTGGGCAGTCAATGCCGGTTTTGTAATTCAGACTTCCATAGGTTATTACATAGAGCCGTTGGCAGTGTGCACTTTCGGCATAGTGCTGTTCAAAGAAAAGCTGAGCAAATATAAGGTTATAGCTCTGGTGTTTGCTGCCATAGGGGTCGTAGCGGTCATCCTTTATTTCAGAGAGATACCGCTTATTGCGCTGGGAGTGGCATTAACCTTTTCTGTGTATGCGGCAGCTAAGAAGAATTTCTCTTTGCCGCCGATGTTATCTCTCTTTTATGAAACGATTTTTTTAGTGCCTATAGCTTTAGCCGCTATAATATACTTTGAATGTACAGGTCAGGGAGCTTTAAGCGTGGGTCAGCCGCATAAATTCGCATTGCTTATGCTGTGTGGATTTGTTACTGCGCTGCCGTTAGGACTCTTTGCCAATGCAACAAGAAAATTGAATCTCTTTGTAGTGGGACTGACAGAATATATTTCGCCGACCATTTCTCTTATTATCGGGATCTTCCTTTTCAAAGAGCCTTTTGAAAGCATACAGCTGGTGGCATTTGCCATCATATGGATAGGGCTGATATTTTTCAGCTATGGAGAGTATAGGGAAAATAAAATAAGAAAATTATCAGAGACGTTGCAGGAGGAAGACGCCAGATGAAGGTTACAAAATTTTCGAAAATAATAAGGGACGTTACAGGCGGACCTGGAGGTATGTCATTGCTTGTTAAAGGAGCAGAAAAAAATCTGCTTCATGATTGCGGCATGGCATGCTTTAATAAAGAACTTATAACCAACATAGAGCAGGAAATAGGAGAAGGAGTTTTAGACTACATAGCTTTGTCTCATTCTCATTACGACCACATGGGAGCTTTACCGTATTTGCTTGAAAGATGGCCTGACGTGCAAGTTTGCGCAAGTGAAAAAACTGCTGAAGTATTCAGGCGTCCTGGAGCGGTGAACATGATAGAATCTATGGGTAAGTCAGCAGCCGAGTTTTACGGTAAGAACCCTGAAGACGTGAAAGCAAGCAACTTGAGAGTAGATATAGTGCTGGAAAATGGAGATGTTATCAATCTGGGCGATGAAAAGCTTTTATGCTTTGAAACCAGGGGACACACTGATTGCAGCATGTCTTTTTTGCTCCAGCCTCAGGGCATATTGTTTGCCAGCGAGTCTACGGGAGTTATGGAAACATCAGACAGAATACATACTTCTGTTTTGAAAAGCTTTGACGACAGTATTGAGTCCGCGGAGTTTCTAAAAGTTCTGCCGTGGAAGGAGATAATAGTTCCTCATTACGGTTTTTTAGAGGATGAGGTAAAGGGTAAATTTCTAGATATGTATATAGAAGCAGCCATACAGGAACAAGCGCTGCTTAAAAAATGGATAGACGAAGGATTGTCGCCGGAGGAAATGCTGAAGGAGCATAAAAAGAGATATTGGAACGACAAGCGAGCTGAAAATCAGCCTTTTCGTGCATACAAGATGAATACTGAGATTACAATTAAAATGATGATTAAGGATATGAAACAATCAAAGTCTTGACGGTTTCCAATGCAGATGACTGGGGGGTCATAGGTCATTGCGCGCCTTACAGGGATGCGATGTTGTAATCTTTTCGTGATATTAAAAAATCTACAACATTTAGGAAAAAATAGGACCTCAGAGGCAGGACAGCGAGTCCTAGTGTTGTATTTTTTTATGATTTGAAAAAAATCTACAACATTTAAAAGGAAAATGTTGTAGATTTTTCTCTTTTTATAAATATTTACAACATAGCATTCATTTCAGGCAGGGATAAGGCCCTTTTTTCACTGCAATGTTGTAAATTTCCCCTTATCGTCTGGAATTTTACAACATTGTATATTAAAACAGGGGATGTTTCTGATTGCTTCATTTTGAGGCCGCTCCTGTTATACAATCTTTAAATCCGATCTAAGGCAGATTTCACGTCGTCGATTAAGTCGTCTATATTTTCAAGACCGACTGAAAGTCTGATCAAATCCGGCGATACGCCTGCTGCTTTTAGCTGTTCATCGTTCATCTGTCTGTGAGTTGAGCTGGCAGGATGTAGACAGCAAGTTCTCGAATCGGCCACATGAGTTTCTATAGAAGCCAAGGTGAGATGACCCATAAATTCTTCAGCTGCTTGGCGGCCGCCTTTTATTCCGAAGCTTATAACTCCACAGGAGCCTTTTGGCAGATATTTGCATGCCATTTCGTAATACTTATTAGATGGGAGATTAGGATAGTTTACCCAGGAAATCTTTTCGCTCGACTCAAGGAACTGAGCCATTTTTAAGGCGTTGCTGCAGTGACGCTCCATGCGTACAGGCAAACTTTCAAGACCTAAGTTGAGCAAAAATGCGCTTTGCGGCGAAGGTGTAGAGCCGAAATCTCTCATAAGCTGGGCGACAGCTTTGTTTATGAAAGCACCCTCCAAACCGAATTTTTCAGTGTATATAACGCCGTGATAGCTTTCGTCCGGGGTACAGAGTCCAGGGAATTTTTCAGGATATTCAGCCCAATCAAATTTGCCGCTGTCGACTATGCATCCTCCAATGGTAGCTGCATGCCCCTCCATGTATTTGGTAGTAGAGTGAGTAATTATGTCAGCGCCCCATTCAAAAGGACGGCAGTTGACGGGAGTAGCAAAGGTGTTGTCCACAATGAGCGGAACTCCGTGGTCGTGAGCAGCTTTTGCGAATTTTTCTATGTCAAGCACCGTCAGAGCAGGGTTGGCGATAGTTTCACCGAAGACAGCCTTAGTGTTAGGACGGAAAGCAGCGTTCAGCTCTTCTTGGCTGCAGTCCGGATCTACAAAAGTAAAGTCTATGCCCATTCGTTTCATTGTTACTGAGAAAAGATTGAAAGTTCCGCCGTATATGGTGGAAGAGGACACAATATGATCGCCGCAGGAGGCGATGTTAAAAACGGTGTAGAAGTTGGCTGCTTGGCCGGAGCTTGTCAACATAGCTGCGCTGCCGCCTTCTAAAGCCGCTATTTTTTTTGCCACTAAATCGCATGTAGGATTTGATAGCCTGGAATACATGTATCCATCTGAGTCCAAGTCAAAGAGCTTGCCCATATCTGCGCTTGTTTCATATCTGTAAGTAGTGCTTTGTATTATGGGAAGCTGGCGGGGCTGCCCGTTGCCGGGGTTGTATCCGCCTTGCAGGCATATGGTTTCGATATTATTTCGTTTGTTTTTTTCTGTCATCAGTCTCCTCCTCATGTTGTTTAATCGTATTGTTTCAGTTTTATCAAATTGTTTCTGTGCTATTGGGATATACTATGACCAACGTACCGTCCCCCACAGAGATGGTACTCTTTTCACCGGTAAATTCGTTGCTTACCCCAAGGGGAACGGTGTTTTTCAGCGTAGCGTCGCAAAGAGAATATTTGAGGCCGGTTTCATTAACGCCGAGAGAAAGGTCGCTATGGGAAAATACGGATACATAACCTTCAGAATCTGACGGGAATTCTACCATATCGTTATGTATGGCGGTTATAATGTTGTCTTTATCAAAGATATAGCCGCGGCCTCCTCGCTGAGCGATATCGACTATGCACTGGATGTTAGCCATGGTATGATCAGGCCTTCCTCCTGTTCCCCCGTAAATGAAAAACGTGCGGTATCCCTTGGACCAGCCTGTTTCTATGGCAGCAGCCGTGTCAGTCCAGTCTTTTTCCGACGGCAGAGTGACTACCGGACAATTATGAGGTACGGTGTCAAGAGAATCAAAGTCTCCTATTAACATGTCAGGTTCAATGGATAAAGATTCTAGATAAGCGTATCCGCCGTCAGCGGCTATGATAATATCTCTTTTTGATGGCTCTTTAGGCGGGGAGTAATGCTCTCCTGCGCCGATAATATAACAAACCGGTTTATTCATAAGTTCTCCTAAAATAAGAATAATGTTCAGCTGTTTGATGTAAGAAAACTGAACGTATTTATTATAATACTCAGCCCGGGGATAAAACAATAAAAAACTGTTTTTTAAATAAAATTTATTGACAGAATTAGACTAATGCATTAGACTATGCTTAAAGTCTAATGCATTAGTCTGGAGGGGAAGATGACTACACCAAAAGTCTTTGAAAGTGAATATCGTTTTTGTTTGATACTATGGGAAAACGAGCCCATAGGCAGCGCTGATCTGGCAAAGCTCTGTCATGAAAAGCTGGGCTGGTCCCGTACGACCACATACACTGTGATCAAAAGACTGTCCGACCGAGGAGTAGTAGTTAATGAAAACGCTGTCGTACGTTCTTTGGTCTCTAAGGACGAGGTACAGAAAGCGGAAATTGAAGAATTGATTCAAAAAAGATTTGACAATTCGTTGCCTGCTTTTGTTGCCGCTTTTGCCAAGACAGCAAAATTGACAGATGAGGAGCGTGCGGAAATCAAAGCGTTAATTGAAAAGGAGTAGATGAGCTATGGCTGCGACATTATTTATCTACAGTCTGAACTTTAATATCGTTCTGATATGGGTCATACTGGCATTGCTGGTATTGCGGTTGTTGTGCAGGAAAGCTTCCAAACAGCTGTGTTACTTGTTATGGGGTATACTTGCCGTAAAATGCCTGGTGCCTGTATCCGTAGGCAGCACGTTCAGCTTGATTCCGGGCGCTGAGTTCTTTAATGTGGATGATTTATATAAACCCGATTTCAATATTCATTCTGGTATAGGTTTTTTAGATAAATTTGTGAATGAATACATAGAATCATATTATTGGGAAGGCATGTCTGTCCCTGATGACAACATGCTCAATAAATCGGAAGGTTTGTGCTTCCTTTGGATATTGGGCATGATAATTTTGATAGCAAAACTGCTTTTTGACGCTTCCCGGATGAAAGAGAATTTGAGAACAGCGGTAAGATACGAAGAGAATATATGGCAGAGTGACGCAGTAAGTTCACCGCTGGTATATGGCGTCATAAAGCCGAAGATATATGTGCCTTTTAACATGGAGCCGGGAAAAATGCAGTATGTAATACTTCATGAAAAGGAGCACATAAGGCGGGGAGATCACGTATGGAAGCTGCTGGCGCACTTTATCCTAATACTCAACTGGTATAATCCGCTTATATGGATAGCATATAAGAAATTTTCTGACGATATGGAGATGGCATGCGATGAAAGAGTGGCAAGAGGGCTAAACGACGAGGAACGAAAATGCTATGCGCTGACTTTGATGGATTGCTCAACGAGTAGATATGTTTCTTTAGGTAAGAGCCTCTATTTCGGCAAAGAAAATATCAAAGAACGAATAATCAATATAGTCAATTACAGGGCTACAAATAAGATAGTTGCTTACATTGCTGCAGTTTTGATAATCATAATTGCCGTAGGTCTGCTTACGGTTCCTGACGCTGCAGGACATAACATATTTAATTTGCTGACGGGGATAAGTTAAGAAAACGCCGAGCGCTTATAAAGTAGCGCAGCAAAGCGCCAATAGGCAGCGCTGATCTGGCAAAGCTCTGTCATGAAAAGTTGGGCTGGTCACGTACGACCACATACACTGTGATCAAAAGACTGTCCGACCGGGGAGTAGTAGTTAATGAGAACGCTGTCGTACGTTCTTTAGTCTCTAAGGACGAGGTATAGAAAGGAGTAGATGAGCTATGGCTGCGACATTATTTATCTACAGTCTGAACTTTAATATCGTTCTGATATGGATCATATTGGCATTGTTAGTATTGCGGTTGCTATGCAGGAAAGCTTCCAAACAACTGTGCTACCTGCTATGGGGTATACTTGCCGTAAAATGCCTGGTGCCTGTATCCGTAGGCAGCACGTTCAGTTTGATTCCGGGTGCTGAGTTCTTTAATGTGGATGATTTTAATAGGCTTGTTTTTAAAGTCAATTCAGGAATTGCTCCTTTGGATAACATTGTTAACGAGTATATAGGGGATCATTATTGCGATGGTATCACCGTGCCTTCTGACAACATGCTCAATAAATCGGAAGGTCTGTTTTTCCTTTGGATATTGGGCATGATACTGCTGATAGCAAAACTGCTTTTTGACGCTTCCCGGATGAAAGAAAATTTGAGGACAGCGGTAAGATACGAAGAGAATATATGGCAGAGCGACGCAGTAAGTTCACCGCTGGTATATGGCGTCATAAAGCCGAAGATATATGTGCCTTTTAACATGGAGCCGGAAAAAATGCAATATGCAATACTTCACGAAAAGGAGCACATAAGGAGGGGAGATCACATATGGAAGCTGCTGGCGCACTTTATCCTAATACTCAACTGGTATAATCCGCTTATATGGATAGCATATAAGAAATTTTCTGACGATATGGAGATGGCATGCGACGAAAGAGTAGCAAGAGGGCTTAACGACGAGGAACGAAAATGCTATGCGCTGACTTTGATGGATTGCTCAACGAGCAGATATGTTTCTTTAGGTAAGAGCCTCTATTTCGGCAAAGAAAATATCAAAGAACGAATAATCAATATAGTCAATTACAGGGCTACAAATAAGATAGTTGCTTACATTTCTGCAGTTTTGATAATCATAATTGCCGTAGGTCTGCTTACGGTTCCTGACGCTGCAGGTCAAAACATATTTGACTTGCTGGTGGGGATAAGTTAAGAATTGGGATAAATTAGAAAGTGAAGGCGGAAGGTATGGTCGTGTAAGACAATAAGGGGAGATTTAGTAATAAAACCGCTAATGAGGCAGCCTTCTTTTCATATGAATCATAAGATGAGAAACAAAAAATGCAAAAACCCACGATATTGCATTTTTTGTTTAAAATCGTAGGACAAAAACCCACGATTTTATCATTTTCATATAAAAAAGTGGGTTGCCAACAAGATTTCCTTGAATAAACGGTAGGCAACCACTTCGAGTTAGTTTACATAAAACTCAAATTATTGATTTCTAGCAAACTAAGCGTATGGGAAATCACATTGTCACACCCACGATTTTTTGTTTTTTCTTCAGATCGTGGGTTTTTGCCCCACTTTTTTAAAATGTCTTGGTCAAATCGTGGGGCTGGCATCGTATCAGGGATGCGGATTATCGCATGATTAGTTAAACTGTAAAGAGGGTGTCTCCTCAAGTCTTTTCGTGACTTGAGACACCCTCCTTGTCTTATTTCATATTGATTTAATTTTATCTCCTTGGCTGCGGCCTGTGAGGACGAGTATGGGATTCATCGTGACATCCGCATTCGTCCTTTGCCGGCTTTTCGTGGTCGTTACATACACAGCTGTCATCTTGCTCACCGGCTACACTGCCACAGTTTTCCGCGGTGTCTGATTCTTTGATTTGGTTAGGAAACAGCGTAGGGAAAGTGGTGCATATGGAGTTCTGCTGAACGGCAGCTTGAGCATATCCTGTAGACAGCACGCAAAGCTGAACCGGCACGACGATTTTTTTCTCACAAGTAACGCATATAGCTATGATGAGATTGCCTGATACGCAGCCGTTTTGGTCAACAGACAGGTCTCTTCCGCAGTTGTTAGTGGCAAGCCTTGCCTCGCATGCTGAGTTGCAAAATTCCGTAAATCTCGGCAGGAATGCGGTGTCTATGGCAGATGGCATGCATATTTCAAAGAAGTTGGTAAGTACCAGGGGTTGAGATTCCTCCGCAATGTTGACGTTGGTGCAGACAGTAAATACAGAATCATTGTTACAGCTGTCGCAAACCAGCAAATCAAGTTCTATTATCACATTGCCCGTAATAGCAATGTTTTGAGTGCCAAAGATAGGCGTGCCCATGCATCTGTCATCGCAGCTGTCTGTCTCAGCGTAAAGCAATCTTTCTGAGAAATTACCGTCAGCGCCTACTACGCTCAGGTATTCTCCTTTGCAGTTCTGCAAAAAAGTAGCTCCGGAAATGCTTGTATTAACATCCAATTTCAAATTAGACGGGTCATCAACGTTGTATGGGTTAAAGCTCCTCTTACATCTTATATCTATAACTCTTTTTACTCTGTAACCCGCAGGCAATTGCGGAGAGAAGGATTGATTCTGGACAGTCTTCATACCTTGAAGGTTGAATAAGACCGCGTCGAACACCTTCTGCACATAGATAGGCTCAGATTTGAGACTGTCGATGTCTCCGTTAAATTCACAGAGGGTATTGGCGTTACAGCAATTTTGATAGAGGTCTTGGGAAACCCTTCCACCAAAGCAGCTCATATAATTTACCTCCTTAAATGGTCCAATATCTTTCTCTGATAATATATGAAAAACCGCAAAAGTGTGTTACAATACAAAAAAGAGAGGAGACCAGCTAGTTATGGAAAATATACGTATAAAAAAACTTGACTGCGGCGTAAGAGTCGTAACAGAAAAAATAAATCATGTAAATTCGGCTGCCATAGGAATATGGGTAAGAAACGGAGCAGTGGATGAATATAAGGAAGTTGCCGGCATATCACATTTCATAGAGCACATGATGTTCAAAGGCACGAAAAAACGCAGTGCCAGGCAGATAGCTGAAGATATAGATAAAATAGGCGGACAGATGAATGCGTTTACAGGGAAAGAGGCAACCTGTTATTACGTAAAATCACTGAACACCCATTTATTTGACGGCGCAGAAGTTCTGCTTGACATGCTCAATGAATCGGTATTCGACAGCCATGAGATGACAAAAGAAAGAAAAGTTATCTGTGAAGAAATTAAGATGATAGAAGATCAGCCTGACGATCTGGCTCAGGACAAAGTCATGGAAATGGTGTTTAGGGGAAGCCCTTTGGGCAACTCTGTCATCGGAACTCCTACATCGCTGAAAAAAATCACCAGGCCGGTAATAACAGAGTATAAAAAGAAAACATACACAAGAGATTCCATCGTGGTTTCTGTTGCAGGCAACATAGATGAAGAAAAGATATATGCATATTTGGAAGATAAGTTTGAGAAACTTCTGCCTGAAAAAGAAAGGGCGGCTATGGACATAGGACAAAACGCGCCTGACTGTAAAGTGATAGTAAAAGACATACAACAGTCACACATATGTATGGCCACTAAGACCATCGCTCTGGATGATCCGCGATATTATTCATTTGCGGTTCTTAACAACGTTATGGGCGGAAGCATGAGTTCAAGATTGTTCCAAAACATACGAGAAGAAAAAGGGCTGGCGTACAGCGTGTATTCTATGAACAGCGCTTTCAGCACATCGGGATTTTACACCATATATGCAGGAGTCAGTCACGATAGGATAGGCATGGCAATAGACGGAATAAAGGAGGAACTGGATAAGCTGGACAAATACGGCGTGACGGAAGAAGAACTGTCTATGTCCAAAGAACAGCTGAAGAGCAGTTACATATTCGGTCAGGAAAACGTTGCCAGCAGAATGTTTACCATAGGCAAGAACCTTCTGCTGCTGGACAAAGTATATACCGCTGAAGAAGTTCTTGAGGGGATTGACCAGGTCAGCCTTGAAAGCATAGACCAAATAAAGCCTATGATATGCGACACTAACAATTACAGTGCTGTTTGCGTAACTGATAAACGGGTAAATTTAAAGAGAATGATAAAGTAAGTAAAAAAGTAAGCAAAGAGAATGATAAGCAAGCCATGACAGAAACAATAAAGATTATAAGTAAAAGCGGCAGAATGCCGACATACGAAACGGAAGGCAGCGCAGGAGCTGATCTCAGAGCCTATCTTGATGAGCCCGTAACGCTGATGCCCGGAGAGCGAAAGCTGATACCGACGGGACTTTACGTAGAGCTGCCTCAAGGTATAGAGGCCCAGGTAAGGGCCAGGTCAGGTCTTTCCATAAAACACGGCATCGGTCTGGTCAACGGAGTAGGTACTGTAGACAGCGACTACAGGGGGGAATGGAATGTGCCCCTCATAAATTTCAGCGATGAGCCGTACACTATCAATGACGGGGACAGAATAGCTCAGGTGGTTTTTTCCAGATATGAAAGAGCATCTTTTGAATCGGTTGAAAAAATCAACGAGACAGAGCGAGGCGACGGAGGATTCGGCCATACAGGCATTAAATAAGGAGGTAACATGCTCTTTAGAGAAGATTTAGAAAAGCGGGAATTTGAGATTCTTTCTCCTCTTGCAGCAAAAAGCGCTCAATCGCGTGGACGCGCGCAGGATGAGGAAAAATGTAAGATAAGAACAGAATTTCAGAGGGATAGAGATAGGATAATACATTCAAAGTCTTTCAGGAGACTCATGCACAAAACTCAAGTTTTTCTTGCGCCGGAAGGAGATCACTTCAGAACCAGGTTGACTCATACCATCGAAGTTTCTCAGATAGCCAGAACCATTGCCAGGAGTCTTAATTTGAATGAAGATCTGACTGAAGCTATAGCTTTAGGCCATGATTTGGGGCATACGCCTTTTGGCCATAACGGCGAAGATGTACTCAACATGGTGCATCCGGGCGGTTTCGAACACAATGTACAGAGCTTAAGAGTGGTAGATGTGCTTGAGTCCACAGCCACAAGGACAGGAATGAATCTGACCGCCGAGGTAAGGGACGGCATATTGAATCATACCGGAGGCGGCAAGCCTTTTACTCTGGAAGGCCAGATAGTTAAGATTAGCGACAGGATAGCCTACATAAACCATGATATTGACGATGCTTTGAGAAGCAATGTGATTTCTATGGACGATATACCTGAATCTTCACTGAAACTTTTCGGCTATTCCCACAGAGAGAGGATCGATAACATGGTTACTGATGTGATTGCAAACAGCACCGACAGGGATGAGATATTCCAGAGCGAAAGCTTCAGAGACGAGCTGAACAAGCTCAGGAGTTTCATGTTTTCCCACGTTTACAAGAGCAGCAGGGTCAAGAGAGAAGAGGATCTGGCCAAAGTGGAAGTTGTCATAAGGTCTTTATATGAATACTTCCTTAAAAATCCCGATAAGCTGCCTGAAGACCTCAGGCTCATAGCGGAAAAGGACGGGATAAACGAGGCAGTAAAAGATTATGTAGCCGGAATGACTGACAGATTTGCTCTTAACATATATACTGATTTGTTCGTTCCTAAAAGCTGGAAGTGATTGCCTCTGATAACTTTATAAATAACAAAAAAATAAAAAAGGAAAATACTCATTTTTTGCGTATAAAAACATATATTAGTGTTTTTGGAGCTTAAAATGAGTTTTTCTTTTAGTAAAGAAGCTGTGGAAGAGTTAAAAAACCAAATAGATATAGTCGATGTTATAGGAAGAGTCGTTCAGTTGAAACGCAGCGGAGCTAACTACAAGGGTCTTTGCCCATTTCATAATGAGAAGACTCCTTCTTTTGTTGTATCACCGCAGAAGCAGATTTTTACTTGCTTCGGTGGATGCGGCGCTTCGGGAGACGTGGTGTCTTTCGTCAGACGCTACTATAATATAGATTTCAATGAAGCGGTGGAAAAACTGGCGTCCGAATACGGAATAAACATAAAGAAAAACGTTTATAATGACGACAGAGAAAAATATTATGAAATAAACAGAGAAGCTGCCAGGTTTTTTTATAAGTCCATGACTGAAAGCAGAAATGCCGGGTATACATATATGCGAGGGAGAAAAATCGAAGACTCCACCATAGCCAAATTCGGTATAGGTTATGCAGATGAAAGCTGGGACAGCCTTTACAGACATTTTAAGGGAAAAGGCACAGACGAGAAGCTGCTCCTGGAGCTGGGGCTCATTTCTCAGAAGGGCGACAGGTATTACGACAAATTCAGAAGTCGCGTCATGTTTCCCATCATCAATACCAGCGGCAAAGTAATAGGCTTCGGCGGAAGAGCTTTGAGCTCTGAAGTTGAGCCCAAATATCTTAACTCGCCGGAGAACAAAGTCTTTCAGAAAAAAAACAATCTTTATGCGCTGAACTTAACCAGACAGGAAATGGGAAAAGAGGGCATGGCTATCATAGTTGAGGGCTATATGGATGTAATTGCCTTATACCAAAGCGGCGTGAAAAATGTCGCAGCGTCTTTGGGAACGGCCCTTACCGAAAATCAGGCCAAGCTGGTAAACAGGTATACAAAGAATGTGGTTCTTTCCTATGATGCAGACGCTGCAGGGCAGAAGGCTGCCTTGAGAGGCATAGAAGTTCTCAGAAAAGAAGACTGCAAAGTTAAAGTTCTTCATGTAACCGATGGAAAAGACCCGGACGAATATATCAAGAAAAACGGACGCGATGCATTTATGAAGCTGCTAGACAATGCCATGCCGTACATCGATTACAAATTGCAGGCAGCCAAACGGGGGCTGGATCTTTCATCAGAAGAGGGGAAGCTGGATTATATGAAGAAAATTTCGCCTATACTTTCTGATTTGAGCCCTGTGGAGGCGGACATATATATTAAAAAAATCGCTAAAGACGTTGGAATTGCAGAAGGTGCAATAAAATTGGAAATCTTAGGCAATAATAATGCTGAGCAAGACAATAACAGGTTTCAGCCGAGACATGAAGCGGAAGACTATTCTCATACACTTTCTTCTATGGAAGTGACCGTTTTTAAGTGTATTTTTACTGAACCGCCGTTAACGGAAGAAATCCTTTCGGAAGAAGAAATATTCAAGAGCGATCTTAGCAGAAAAGTAATAAATATAATATTCGAGCTTTACGGAACGACAGGAGACTTCACATTGGGACAGGTGGCAGACAGGCTTGAACCTGATGAAAGCAAAATGTTTTTGGAAGCTCTTGATAATGTAGTTATTGCAGGAAAAGCAGACGAAGTGATGAAGCAGTGTATCAGCCGCTGCAGAATCAGCAGGCTTAGAGAAAAAGAAGAAAGAATATTGGCCATGTTATCCATGGCAGATGAGGAAAATAACTTGCAGTCAGCTCATCAGTTGACTGTGGAATTGATGGAAATTCAGAAAGAAATAGAGGCACATGGGGGAAAATCTTATGTCAAATGAAAAAATCAACGATTATAACGTAAAAGAAGAACTAAAAAACGGGGAAGAGACTAACGCAGACAAAAAGCAGGAATTGTTGAATATGTTGCTGGAAAAGGGGCGGCAGGACAAGAATCAGCTGACGTATTCCACCATTGCCGACGTGCTGGAATCTACCGATTTAGATAAAAATCAGGTGGATGATCTGTACGAAGCTCTTATGTCAAAGGGCATCGAAATCGTTTCTGAGACAGAGCCCGGCGATTTTGAACTGATGCTCAGCGAAGAAAATGACGCTGAAGGCGAAGATGAATTGATGGTAGATGAGTCAGGGGAAATTGATTTGGAATCTACCATACCAAAGAGCATCGCAGTGGATGACCCGGTAAGGATGTATCTTAAGGAAATAGGCAAAGTGCCTTTGCTTACAGCAGATGAAGAGATAGAACTGGCTAAACGAATGGAGGAAGGAGACGAGGAGGCCAAAAGGCGTCTCTGTGAAGCTAACCTCAGACTTGTAGTAAGCATAGCCAAACGTTATGTAGGCAGAGGAATGCTGTTCTTAGATTTGATACAAGAGGGAAATTTAGGACTGATAAAAGCCGTTGACAAATTCGACTATACGAAAGGATATAAATTTTCAACTTATGCTACTTGGTGGATAAGACAGGCTATTACCAGGTCAATAGCTGACCAGGCGAGAACTATCAGAATACCTGTTCATATGGTAGAGACCATAAATAAGCTTATTCGAGTTTCACGTCAGCTCCTTCAGACTTACGGCAGGGAGCCGACCCCGGAAGAAATCGCAGAAGAAATGGGGATTTCTGTTGACAAAGTCAGAGAAATTCAGAAAATAGCTCAAGAACCGGTATCGCTGGAAACGCCGATTGGCGAAGAAGAAGACAGCCATCTGGGCGATTTTATACCGGACGAAGATGTTCCCGCTCCTGCAGAAGCAGCTGCCTTTTCCATGTTAAAAGAGCAGTTGGTTGAGGTTTTAGACACTTTAACAGAGAGAGAGCAGAAGGTATTGAAGCTCAGGTTCGGTCTTGAAGACGGCAGAGCCAGAACTCTCGAGGAAGTAGGAAAAGAATTTGACGTAACCAGAGAGCGAATAAGACAGATAGAAGCCAAAGCTTTAAGAAAGCTCAGACATCCTAGCAGAAGCAAAAAATTGAAGGATTACCTGGAATAGAATCAGAATAAAATATGATAAAATTAAGTGAAAGGCTTACGGCCATAGCAGGAGAGATCGATTCAGGGCAGCGGGTTTTAGATATAGGGACAGATCACGGGTATCTAGCTATATTCCTTTGGGAAAACGGAATCTGTCCTAACGTGATAATGTCAGATATAAGCAAAGGCTCTCTGAAAAAAGCAGAAGATAATTGCAGCAGATTTTATCCTGACAAGAAATTTGACCTTCGCCTTGGAAGCGGTCTTGAAGTAGTAGACAAGGGTGAAGCTGACTGCGCAGTGATTGCGGGTATGGGAGGCATTTTAATCAAAGATATCCTCGATAAAGACAAGGAAAAGTCGCAGTCTTTTGATAAGCTTGTCTTGCAGCCGAGAAATAATATAGGCATTCTAAGACACTGGCTTTTAAATAACGGATTTTATATTTCCAACGAACAACTGGCCGAAGAAGGAAAATTCATCTGCGAGATAATTACTGCCCGCCCGGGCGAAAGAGCTGTTGCAAGAAACCTTGGACCGGAGCGCATAGAGTACCAGTATCCTCATACTCTGGTAGATTTTAAGGGACCGCTCACAAAAGAGTATCTTTTAAGAAAGCTTAAGAAGGAAAAAAGCATACTCAGGGGGATGATGAAGGGGAGCAGCGTAGATTCAAAATCGTTGAAAAAGCAGGAGTACAGGATAGATTATTTGGAAAGGCTGATAAACAGATTATGAAAATCAGAGAACTCCAGGATATCATAGAAGAAAGAAGCCCATTATGTTTACAGGAAGAATGGGATAATTCGGGACTGCAAATAAATGCCGGCACCGATGATATAGACAGGATCCTGGTTGCTATGGAGATTACATCAAAAGTAATAGATGAGGCTATCAGCCGGCGGGTGAACATGATAGTAACTCATCATCCGTTAATATTTGGCTCATTAAAGAAAGTTGACGGTAATGATATTACGGGCAACTTTATAATTAAACTGATAAAAGCCAACATCAGTGTTTATGCCAGTCATACTCCTTTTGACAAGTGCAGGGGAGGCAATAACGATTATCTGGCATCCATGCTTCACCTTCTCGATGTAAGACCTATGGACACCGATGATCAGGGATATTGCAGGGAAGGAATAGTCGATGGTCAGTGCAATATAGCAGAATACACTCACCAGATAAGTCAGTGGCTTGACATCGATAAATCCAAGATGGCCTTCACCGGCATCCCATCTCATATGGTTGAAAAAGTGGGACTTTGCACAGGTGCAGGCAGCCAATTCATGTATGCAGCTAAGAAAGCCGGATGTGATTTGTTCATAACAGGAGATGTGAAATATCATACGGCTCAGACAGCTAAAGAAATGGGTCTTAATTTGCTTGATATAGGTCATTACGGCAGCGAGAAGATATTTGTCGAAAACATGGCTTCTTACTTGAGGCAAAAGACCGAAGTTGAAATAATATCATCTAAAGAAAATTTAGATCCGTTTGATTATATATAATTTATATAGAGGGGTAGAAAGGGTTAAGAAATGAAAGCAAAAAAGAAGAAAGACAATTCATTCATAGCGAAACTGGTGGTTATCCTTTTAATCGCCGCAGTAGTTATTACATATTCTGTTTCTTTTATAATTTACATGTTTTAGATTTTAATTGGGTAGAGCAGGCAGTCGCGTCCCGCGTATAGCGAGATGAGGAAAGTCCGGGCTCCGCAGGGCAGGATGCCGGATAACGTCCGGCGTAGGTAACTATAGGGAAAGTGCAACAGAAACATTCCGCCGAAACGGGTAGTGCCGTGGTAAGGTTGAAATGGTGAGGTAAGAGCTCACCGGCGGCATGGAGACATGTCGGCCGTGTAAACCCCATCCGGAGCAAGACCAAATAGGGATTTGAAGGCAGTTGCCCGCTGCCTCCCGGGAGGTAGGTCGCTGGAGCTTGTCAGCAATGGCAAGTCTAGATAGATGATTGCCAAATACAGAACCCGGCTTATAGCTCTGCCCAAATTAAAATATAAGTCAAAACTTAGCATGCAAGTCAAGAATCAGCATGAAGAAGGAAGGTGTGCTTATGAAAAAGAAAGTGGTGCTGTTATTATGCGCTGTAATGCTTTTTGCTACCATGGGGCTTTACGGTTGCGGAAATGAAGAAAAAGAAGCTGAATCCGAATATACCGTACTTGAGGATGTAGAAATTCCCGACAATGCGGAAGAATGTTCCTATGGAGGTTTTACAGCCAAGTACGATCCTGATAAATGGGTGTTTAACAACGTTCTGAATCAATTTGCAATATATGACAAGGAAGGATATGAATCGGGCAGTGATTCCATAGAAAATATAAATGTAAGAGTTTCCGGAGATTATGAGGGACCTTTTACAGAAGAAGATATGGAAACTTTAATGGCTCAGATAAAAGAAATCGGCACCTCTGGATTCGAAATAACTCACAATGAGTTGATGTCTTTTAATGGAGAGCCTGTCATATATTATGAAGCGGAAACTAAGTTGACAGACGAAATGATAGATTTGATGATAGAAGAAGGAGCTATAACTGAGGAGCATATAGAAGCTTTGGGCGGAAGGGAAACTTTGCTGAATATGCCTCCTGTGACTCAGATAGGTATTAACGCCATAGTAGATGGAAAGGCAATTTCTATTACCGGTACATATAATGAAGAACCGGAGCACATTTTAGATGCGATGAAGCTGTTGATAAAGACAGGCTCAGCAGAATAAAGTATCGTGAAGGGGATGTAAAAAGTTTTACATCCCCTTCACGTCTAATGCTTCCAAAAGCTTCATGTCGCTGTGTTTTTCCATAAAATAGTTTAGGGTGAACTGGTTGGCGAATAAGATAAGAGGCCTGTCGAAATGATCGAAAACCAGCATGGTCCTGGAATCCAGCATTGACTTTACCTTTTCCAAATCTTCTGTTTCCAGCCAGCGAGCCAAAGAGAAATCCAGTCTGTCCATTCTTATTTTGGCATTGTATTCATTTTCCAGTCTGTATTGAAAGACCTCGAATTGCAGTTGACCGACAGCTCCTACGATAACCTCGTTGTATTGATTGCGATATACCTGTATCGCTCCTTCTTGTGCCAGCTGAGAAACACCTTTTTGAAACTGCTTAGCTTTCATGGTGTCCTTAGGAGTCACAAGGGCAAATAATTCAGGCGGGAAAGTAGGGAGAGGCTCAAAGAACAACGGCTCTTTTCTGTCGGTGAGAGTATCTCCTATCTGGTAATTGCCTGTGTCGTATATTCCTATTATATCTCCGGCAATGGCTTCTTCAACATTTTCACGGTGATTTGCCATCAACATGGTGGACTGGGCAAGTTTCATTTCTTTACCTGTGCGTGAGAGCTTTACGCTCATGCCTTTTTTAAAGGTGCCGGAGCATATTCTGAAAAACGCCAGCCTGTCTCTGTGGGCCGGGTTCATATTGGCCTGTATTTTAAAGATAAATCCGCTGAAAAAATCGTCGTCGGGATTTACGATACCGTCTACAGTTTTTCTCGGTCCGGGAGAAGGAGACATATCTAAGAAATGCTCTAAAAACGGTACGGTGCCGAAATCTGCAAGGGCAGAACCGAAGAAAACGGGAGAGAGCTTACCTTGAGAAATAGCTTCCATGTCAAAAGGATTGCCTGCTCCTTGTATAAGTTCGATTTCATCTCTGAGAGCCTTGAGATTGAATCCTGAAATTTCGTTTTCCAATTGATCTCCGAAGACTCCGTCATCTCCTAAGGAAATAGTTTTATTTGCCTTATAAAGTATTACTTGATTTTTTAGGATATCGTAGATACCTTGAAAGTTTAGACCGCATCCTATAGGCCAAGTTACAGGCACAGAAGGCAGGCCCAGTACGTCTTCCAGCTCTTGAATTAAATCAAAAGGATCTTTGGTTTCTCTGTCCAGCTTGTTTATAAAGGTGAAGACAGGAATGCCCCTCATGGAACATACTTTGAACAGCTTACGGGTTTGAGCCTCGATGCCTTTTGCACCGTCGATGACCATAACTGCGCTGTCCACTGAAGTGAGTATTCTGTAGGTATCCTCGCCGAAATCGTTATGTCCCGGAGTATCCATTATGGAGATAACTTTTCCATCGTACTCAAATTGCATTACGGAAGAGGTAACAGATATTCCTCTTTGTTTTTCTATTTCCATCCAGTCGGAAGTGGCGAATTTGTCATTCCGGCGAGCTTTGACAGTGCCGGCTTGGCGAATGGCGCCTCCGTGCAGCAACAGTTTCTCTGTTAAAGTAGTTTTACCTGCGTCAGGATGGGATATGATGCCGAAAATCCTTCGCTTTTGTATTTCTTCAAGTTGTGTATTCATAAAATTTCCTTTCTTATAAAGCATAAGGCTTGCTGAAAGCCACTTAGAATATCATATCATAATAGTTGAATTTGTAAATAATTTGTTATATAATACTTGTTCATGAGAAGAAAAAGAGGTAACTAAATGGAAGAAAAAATAGAATTACACGACAATAAAATGGGAACCATGCCCATTAAAAAGCTTTTGATGAGCATGGCATTACCGGCTATATTATCTATGACTATCAATGCGTTGTATAATGTTGTTGACAGTATTTTTGTTTCGAGAATAAGTGAAGATGCCCTTACAGCTGTATCCATAGTAAATCCTATACAGCTTATGATAATAGCGCTTTCGGTGGGAAGCGGAGTAGGAATAAATTCGCTTATATCAAGGAGACTGGGAGCTAAAAATCAGGAGGAAGCTGACAAGGCAGCCAGCACAAGTATCAGGATTGGATTGTTCAATTATCTGATATTTCTTGTAATAGGGTTATTTTTTACAGGTGTGTTTGTATCAGGCTATGCAGAAAAAGGTACATATATATATGAAGCCGCTTGCCAGTACTTTTTTATAGTATGTGTTGGTTCCTTATTCATAAATATACAAGTTGTTTTGGAAAAGGTACTCCAATCTACCGGAAATATGGTTGCGCCTATGCTTTGCAGCCTTACGGGAGCCATTGTCAATATAGTTTTAGACCCTATACTAATATTCGGTCTGCTTGGCATGCCTGAAATGGGGGTTGCAGGAGCAGCCTTGGCTACCGTAGCAGGACAATTTTGCGGCATGACGGTAGGAATAACAATAGTATTAAAAGGTGAACACTTGGTAACCATAAAGATAAGAGGCTTTAAACTTGATTGGCAGATAGTTAAAGATATATATAAAGTAGGTTTGCCTTCTATAGTAATGCAGTCGATAGGCTCTATCATGATAATATTTTACAATATGATATTGGTAGCTTATTCGACTACAGCTGTCGCTGTGCTCGGCGTATATTTCAAAATACAGTCTTTTGTATTCATGCCGGTATTCGGACTCAACCAGGGAGCTATGCCTATAATGGGCTACAATTACGGAGCCAGAAACAGAGAACGCCTGATGTCTACATATAAAGAAGCATTTAAAGTTGCTATAGTTGTCATGACTTTGGGAACGATATTGTTCCAGATTTTCCCTAAAGAACTTTTGCTATTGTTTGATGCCTCAGATGAAATGCTTAAAATAGGAGTCCCTGCGTTAAGACTTATAAGCATATGTTTTATACCGGCGTCTTTCGGTATAATTACCGGTACCCTGTTCCAGGGCACAGGTCACGGCATGCTGAGTCTGTATGCTTCGCTTATAAGACAGCTGTTTGGAATACTGCCGCTGGCCTTCATACTTATAAGAATAGGCGGCGTGACGCTGTCTTGGATGGCATTTCCTTTGGCTGAAATTCTGGGAGTCACATACAGCGCTCTCGTATTCAGGTGGCTGTATAAAAAAGAAATTTCAAAGCTGTAACGGGCTAACGGGAGGTCCGTTCGCGCCCTTGTGCGCTCGCCGGGCGTACAAGAGAGGAGCAAAACAGGAGCAAAAAATGGGCAAAACAGGAGTAAAAAATACAAAACCCCACGATTTTGCATTTTTGTTTAAAAACGTGGGGCAAAAACCCACGTTTTTATCATCTAAGTGTAAAAAAGTGGGTCTGTAATACTTTCATTTTAATTGGCATATGTGAATTTCCTTGAACAAGTTTACATAAAATCGAAGTTATCGGTTTATAGCAAACCCTGCGCACAACGAGTTTTCCCGGAGCACCCACGATTTTTGAAATTTTCTTTAAATCGTGGGTTTTTGTCCCACTTTTTAAGATTTTTTGTTTAAATCGTGGGTATCGGAGCTCTAAAGTATTCTTAATGAGGGCTGCACCGGCTATTTTTTACCGTCTCGCTTTCGAATCCATCTCCACCAGATCATAAATAAACGGATCCCGCAGGAGATGAGCCCAGACCGTGTAGGTGGCTCTGACGAAATCGGAATTGAGTTCCGCATTATTTTCTATGAGCGGACAAATGTAAGGCAGTTCTTCATCATTATAAATCAGAAGTAAAATGCCGTCTTCTGTCAAATGCGGAGTCAGAGGAAAGGTTCTGCATTGCAGCGGCCTCATAGAGCGTGGGCATCTGGGAGGCGTTTTGCAGCGGACAAAATAAATATTGCCCGTCCAGGAGTCAGGAAAATCGTAGTCCTCGGCTCTTTCTACAGTCCATTCCAGCCAGTCGGCACTTTTATCATGTATTTTATCTTCGCCGGGATAAAGATATATACCCATTTCTTCTTCTGCTATCTGACCGTTCACTGTGCAGCAAGCGCTTCCGCAGAGTTTGCCGCAATCTCCGTCGATGGGAGATACTTTGTCAAGGAGCCTGTATATGGCTCTCCATGTTCTTTTCTTAATAGTAGTTTTCATATTACGATTATACATGGAAACTTTATCAAATATCAACAAATATTTCATAAAAAGTTAACAAAAAATATATGCTTAATTGCGGCGATATGGTGCTAATATATACTATATATTGTTTTTGAGGTAATTATATTTTTATGATGAGACTTGGAATCGATGTCGGCTCAACAACAGTTAAGCTGATCTTACTTGATGATGACAATAAAATAATATATCAGAAATATGAAAGACACATGTCAAGCGTTTTCGACAAAGTAAAAGAGGTTCTTGAGAATTTGATTGACGCTGTAGGAGATATAGAAGTTAAATGTGTTATAACAGGTTCAGGAGGACTTGCGTTAGCTGAAAAAATAAAGACAAAGTTTGAGCAGGAGGTAGTAACCTGCTCTTTAGCTGTTAAAAACCTTATACCGCAGACGGATGTAGCTATCGAGCTGGGCGGAGAAGATGCGAAGATTACATTTTTTGGAAGCACAGTAGAGCAGAGGATGAATGGGACTTGTGCCGGCGGTACTGGTGCTTTTATAGATCAGATGGCTATTCTTCTCAACACGGACGGAGAAGGCCTCAATGAAGCGGCCAAGAATTATAAGGTTATATATCCTATAGCTGCCAGATGTGGAGTTTTTGCCAAATCTGATATACAGCCGCTTATCAATGAAGGTGCGCCTATGGAAAATTTGGCCGCTTCCATATTTCAGGCTGTTGTAAATCAGACTATCAGCGGTTTGGCTTGCGGAAGACGTATAAAGGGTCATGTAGCCTTTTTGGGTGGCCCTCTTACATATATGTCTGAATTAAGAAAACGTTTTGTCGAGACTCTTAACCTTAAAGATGACGAAGTAATATTTCCTGAAAATTCAAAATATTTCGTCGCCATTGGCGCTGCAATGATGGCAGAAAAGTGCCAGGATGTTTCTCTGTCAACACTGATTGACAGAATCAACGGCGTGGACAGGAAAGCTGTTTCCGGAGCGCGCAGAATGGAGCCTTTATTCAAAGACGAGCAGGAATACGAGGAATTCAAAGCAAGACATGACAAAGCCAAGATAGAGCGCGGCGACATAAAGGATGCAGCCGGCCCGCTGTTCCTGGGCATAGACGCAGGTTCAACTACTACTAAAGCGGCGCTCATAGACAGAGACAAAAAGCTTCTGTACAGCTTCTATAAGAGCAATGAAGGCAATCCTTTGGAAACAACAAGAGAGATGCTCAAGGAACTGTATCAGCTGATGCCGGAAAACGCATACATAGGAAACACTACTGTAACAGGATACGGAGAAGGTTTGATACAGGCAGGCTTTGATGCGGATTACGGGCTCATAGAAACGATGGCTCATTATAAAGCGGCAGAAGAATTTCTCCCCGGCGTAGACTTTATCCTCGATATAGGCGGACAGGATATGAAGTGCATGAGGATAAAAGACCATGCCATTTACAACATCATGCTCAATGAAGCATGCTCGTCAGGGTGCGGCTCCTTTATAGAAACTTACGCCAAATCTGTGGACATGAGCGTAGAGGACTTTGCCAATATAGGCATAAAATCCAGGAATCCTGTAGACTTGGGAACAAGATGTACAGTATTTATGAATTCCATGGTTAAGCAGGCGCAAAAGGAAGGCGCGGATATAAGCGATATTGCCGCGGGACTTTCTTATTCCGTAATAAAGAATGCGCTCTACAAGGTTATCAAACTTCGCAATCCGGAAGAGGCAGGCGAAAAGATAGTAGTCCAAGGCGGAACTTTCTATAACGAATCGGTTCTCAGGGCCATAGAAAAAGTCCTCGGAAGAGATGTAGTAAGACCGGATATTGCAGGATTAATGGGCGCTTATGGATGTGCTCTTAATTCCATGACCAATTGGAAAGAAGGCCAAGTCTCCTCCATATCGGGAGTTGAAGCTCTTGAGACTTTCAGAGCCGGGACTACCAACGTCAGATGCGGTGGTTGTGAAAACAAATGCATGCTGACCATAACAAAATTTGCCGATGGCAAAAGATATACTACAGGTAACAGGTGTGAAAAAGGAGCAGGCAAGACTGACGTGCACAGCGACCTTCCTGACCTTTACGAATATAAACTTAAACGATTATTTGGATATGAGCCTCTTTCTGAAGAAGAAGCCAAGAGGGGACATATTGCCATACCAAGAGTACTCAATATGTATGAGAACTATCCTTTCTGGTTTACATTCTTCACCAAATTAGGGTTTAGGGTGGTCCTTTCGCCTGATTCATCGAAAGAACTTTATGAAAAAGGCATAGATACGATTTCTTCAGATACAGCTTGCTATCCGGCCAAAATAGTTCATGGCCATATAAAGGCTCTGGTGGAAGCAGGCGAAAAATGGATATTCTATCCGTGCATCAACTATGAGCAGTGGGAGGATGAGAATACAGCAAACCATTACAATTGTCCTGTAGTGGCCACTTACCCTGAAGTTATCGCCAACAACATGAATGAGATATTCGATGAAGCCGGTGTTACTTTTAGCCATCCGTTCGTACCGTATGACAACGATAAACGCCTGGTAAAGCGGATGACGGAGCTTCTGACAGACAAGGGAATTTCCGAAGAGGAAATAAGACAAGCGGTAACAGAGGCGCGTCAAGAAGAGATTAATTTCAAAAAAGATGTGCAGCGAGAAGGCGAAAAGGCTTTAGATTACATAAAAAAATACAATAAAAAAGCCATAATCCTCTCAGGCAGACCTTATCATCTGGATAAGGAAATAAATCACGGAATGAATAAGCTCATCACCGCATATGATATGGCTGTGCTTTCAGAAGATTCCGTCTGTCACCTGGGGAACCTTCCGAGACCTATAAGAGTACTGGACCAGTGGACATACCATTCAAGGCTGTATAAGGCGGCTGATTTCGCAGGGACAAGGGATGACGTGGAGCTTGTCCAGCTCAATTCCTTTGGCTGCGGCGTAGATGCCGTAACGACGGATCAGGTTGAAGAGATCCTAGAAAACAACAACAAACTTTACACCGTACTTAAAATAGACGAGGGAACAAATCTGGGGGCTGCCAGAATAAGAATACGTTCTTTAAAAGCGGCTATGGAAGAAAGGGATAAAAACCACATAAAGCCTGTCCACAGTAGCAAGCCTTTTGAACGTAAATTCTTTACTAAAGAAATGAGGAAGGAGTATACTATCTTAGTACCTCAAATGTCACCTATACATTTCCAATACCTAGAGGTGGCCATGAAGGAGAGCGGGTATAACGTGGTGCTCGTTCCGACTGTGGACAGAAATTCCATCAATGAGGGGTTAAAATATATCAACAACGACGCTTGCTATCCTACGCTGGTAACTTTAGGCAATATGATAAGTACGCTTAAGTCAGGTAAGTTTGACTTGGACAGGACTGCAGTTATAATGTCTCAGACTGGCGGTGGTTGCAGAGCCAGCAATTATATAGCGCTGCTGAGAAAAGCCTTAAAAGATCTGAATATGGAGCAAATCCCCGTGATCTCTTTTAGTATGGTAGACCTTGAGTCGAATCCTGGTTTTAAGATAGATATCAAGATGGGCAAGCGCCTGATAATGGCTGCGATTTATGGAGATCTTTTCCAAAGACTTTTATATGCTACAAGACCTTATGAAAAGGTGAAGGGCTCTGCTGAAGCTCTGATGAAAAAGTACGAGAGCGCCATATTCCAAAACTGTAAAGACGGAAAGCTGAGCACCTTTAAAAAGCTCATACCTCAGATAGTTAAGGATTATGATGAGCTGCCTTTGACGAATGAAAAGAAGCCTAAAGTAGGTGTAGTAGGAGAGATATTGGTAAAATATCATCCTGATGCCAATAACAACATAGTGGATATAATAGAAAAAGAAGGCGGTGAAGCTGTAGTACTGGATTTGATAGACTTCTTCATGTACAGCATGTATAACAAAAAGTTCAACTATGAAAAGCTGTCCGGTACATACAAAGCGTACAAGTTGAATCAGCTTGGCATTGACCTGGTGGAATGGTTTAGAAAACCTATGCGCAAGGCTTTAAGGGAAAGTAAAAGGTTTGATGAACCATCACATATTGAGCATACCGCTGAAGAAGCTTCCCAGATAGCCTCTTTAGGCAATCAGTGCGGCGAGGGCTGGCTGCTTACGGGAGAAATGATAGAACTTATCAAACAAGGTGCCTCTAATATAGCTTGTCTTCAGCCATTTGCGTGTCTGCCTAATCACGTTACAGGGAAAGGCATGTTAAAAGCTTTAAGAGAAAGGTTCCCTAAAGCCAACATAGTGGCTATAGATTATGATCCGGGAGCTAGCGATACTAACCAGCTCAACAGAATAAAGCTTATGATGTCAACAGCACATATGAATCTGAAATCGTAATACAGAAGATAATGTTAAACTGCTATTATGCAGGCATTCCTGATTCAGATTTGAAATTTGAGTATAAAATAGGTAAAAACTTTATATCATCAGCAATCCTATTACTAGGTACGCTATTGCTGACAATAATGCGGCGCTCAAAGAATAAGGCAGCGCCGTTTTTATTATTCTGAGGTTAGAGACGCCTGTGCTGGCAGACGTCATAAATACAGGGTCTGTATAAAAACACAGATTACATCCCAAAGCTACTCCGGACATTATAGATGCTAATATCATGGAAGGATTGATACCCATAGAAAAAGCCAGCGGTATAAAAATCGGTATAGAAATTATCTGAACCATCCAATATCCGGAAGTGGCGAAAGTTGTAAAAGCTACAACTAAAAATACTATAGCCGGCATCAGCGCAGGCGGCACTGTACTGCCGACACCGCTTATTATAATATCAAACAGTCCGAGCCCTTCATTGGCAGAGCAAAGCATGAAGGCAAAACATATTATTATTGCCAAAGAGACCATGGATTTGGCGCCTTCAAAAAAGTATCTGATGAAATCGGACAAGGTGAGTATCTTTTGCCCTATATACATTACGGCTTGAACCACCAGAGCTGCCAGAATCCCATGAACCAGGTCGTTATCATATATGAGAACAACTATTATCAACACTATTATAGGAATAAGCGCATTGGCAGCAGAAGAAGGCTTGTTATTTTCAGGCAAATCTATGCTTATTATAGACGATTGGGTACTTTCCTCTAAAAAAGCCGGTCCTCCGTCTTCCACTCTTTTATAAGATCCCTTTAACGTTCCTACCTTAGGAAAGAGATGAATATCCAAGAGGAAACAGATTACAACCATCAAGATCGGGTACAGCATAAACGGCAAAGCATTGATATAGTCAGAATATGCAAGACCTTCATCTGAAATAAGCCCTACATTAAATGCAGTCCAGCTGGAAAAAGGTATAAGCACGCAGAAACACGCTGATATGGTATTAGATTGAAAAGCCAGATGTTCCCGAGGTATTCCGTTCTTATCTGTTACATCTTTCATGGAGAAAGAAACCGCCAGAGTGCTCAAATACTCGTCTATGAACATTATCAATGCCATGAGCCAGCTTATAACCATCGGCTTTTTCTGACCTGTAGCAAATTTATGGACAAATTTGCCGAAACCAAGCAGGGCGCCTGATTCCTGCAGAAGCTTTACCATCCCGCCAAATCCCATAAGTATTATCAGCACAAATTGATAGGATTCGTCGGAAAGAGTCTGGTAGATCATGTCTATGTACCCTGAAAAAAAGTCTTTTCCATATAAAAAGACCGCACCTAAAAAAGATGCCAAAATCATCATCTCGGCAATCCTTTTGGTGGCAAGCGCACCGAATATCAAGACAGCAAGGGGAATGAACGCAATTACAGTGTCCCAATTCATAGACATAGTCTCCTTTTTTATAAAAAATGAATAAGATTAAGCGAATTTAATTATAACAAAAAAAATGATGGCACGGAAGACTTGAACAGAACTCCGCATAGTGATATAATATCACAGAAAATAAACTTATAGTTAGGAGGTGTCTCCATGGGAAGACACGGTACAATTGCCGGCAGAAAAGCGGCACAGGACTCAAAGAGAGCTGCGATGTTCACTAAATACGCCAGAATTATTACGGTAGCAGCTAAAGACGGAGGAGATCCTGAATATAATTCAGCATTGAGATTAGCCATAGAAAAGGCCAAGGCTATTTCTATGCCTAATGATAATATCACCAGAGCAATAAAAAAAGGGACAGGCGAGTTGGCCGGAGAAACTTATGAGGAATTAAAGTTTGAAGGATATGGAGTTGCCGGAGTTGCAGTTATTGTGGAAGCTTTAACCGATAATACCAACAGAACCACATCGTCAGTAAGATCTACTTTTGATAAGTTTGGAGGTAACCTGGGATCGCCGGGATGTGTTTCATACATGTTCTCGAGAAAAGGTATTATACTTATAGAGAAGACGGATGATATAGATGAGGACAAGCTCCTGGAAGATGCGTTGGAAGCCGGAGCAGATGATATGACTGTAAATGAAGACAGCTTTGAAATCGTTACGGATCCTGCTGTACATACAGATGTTCATCACGCCTTGACAGACGCAGGTTATGAAATTGCTGAGTCTGATATAGAGCAGGTTCCATCGGTAGAAGCTACTCCTACCGATCCTCATGATATTAAAATGCTGAAGAAAATGATAGAAACACTTGAGGATAATGATGATGTTCAAAAAGTTTATACAAATTGTTCCATAGATTTATATGAAGAAGAATAATAAACAAGACTTTTGCTTATAATGAAAATGTTCCTGGGTTATGCGTTGAGGATTCTTAATTGAACCTACATTTATGCATTGGGAATTCGGAGTTTTCGAAACGTTATGTCAGGCCTCCCCTCCGGGGTTTTGAGGAAGACAGAAGTTAGAAACAGAGTACCCACCTATCTTTGATAGGGCATCAATTATCTCCTTGACGGTATCCCGGGACTCAAATTACAACAGTCTGCGGACTGTTGTTTTTTTAAAGCTGATGATGTAAGTTATGTAGAACTTGTAAGTGATAAGGATTGAGGATAATGAAACATTCAACCCCCATCGAGATACTGGAAAATTTGGCTGATATCGGTGTGTCAAAGACAAACTGTACTCTTCGAAAGCTTATTCTAATGGGTATCATGGCAGGTGCGTATATAGCTTTTGCAGGAGTGGCTTCTACTATGGGAGCCTTCAATCTTTTAGCAGAGGCAGATACTTATGGATTAGGTAGAATTCTTTGCGGTGCGATATTCACAGGCGGCTTGGTAATAGTGACTTTAGCCGGCGCAGAACTTTTTACAGGAAATACTCTGATAACTATCTCAGTGCTGGAAAAGAAGACAACAGTAGCTAAAATGCTAAAAAATTGGATCATAGTTTACATATCTAATTTTGCAGGCAGTGTGCTTATTGCATGGCTTGTGTATAATTCCGGTGTATTATCTTCAGGAGATGGTCTTTTAGGTGCAATGACTGTCAAAATCGCATCAGGTAAGGTTAATTTGAATTTTGCTCAATGTTTTGCATCCGGAATATTATGTAATTGGCTGGTTTGCCTAGCTGTATGGGCATCAAGCGGAGCAAAATCCACTATTGATAAGGTGGCTGCTGTATTTTTCCCCATTTGGCTCTTTGCGACTTGTGGATTTGAGCACAGCATAGCCAATATGTATTTTATATCTTCAGGAATTTTTGCTTCTAATAATGAGGTTTTCACTATGTTGTCAGGAGCACCTGCAGATGCCCTAGAGCATTTAGACTGGGCAGGTATGTTTGTAAATAATCTGTTACCGGTAACTTTAGGGAACGTTATTGGCGGCATGCTGATGGTTGCCTTTGGATATTGGTTTTCATTAAAAAGTAAAAATTAACGTCAGGAGGATATAAAAATGTCCAAAAAACAATTGACCGTGAGAGGCCTTATCATTGGTATGATAGGCAGCGTGGTTCTTACTATGAGCTCAATGTTCATAGCATTGAAACTCAGCTCTGTACCTTGGCCGATAATGTTCGTAGTTTTGGTTTCCATGTTTTTACTGAAATTATGCGGCAATACAAATCTTCAGGAAATAAATGTGACTCAGACTGCCATGTCGGCAGGAGCTATGGTGGCAGGCGGACTGGCATTCACAATACCGGGCATATGGATGCTCAATCCTGATACAGAAGTAAGCCTTGGCGCCTTATTGACGGTTACTTTAGGAGGAGTAATCCTGGGATTAATTTTTACGGCTTTGTTCAGAAAATATTTTATAGTTACAAAAGAATTGCCTTTTGCTATGGGACAAGCCGCAGCAGAGACTCTTAAAGTAAGTGAAAGCGGCAACAAGAAGGTCTTGCTGCTGTTTGTGTCGATGATTGCGGCAGGTATATTTACATGGCTGAGGGATTGGAAGATGAAAATCGCCAGCACCATTTTGAGCAGCAAAGCTGCTGTATACGGTTCTTCAATGGGCATATGGTTATCACCCATGCTGGTTTCTATCGGATATATCATAGGACCAGTTGTAATAGGTGTATGGTTTTTGGGCGCTCTTATAGGAGATTTCGGAATACTCATCGGAGGAGTAGAATTTGGCCTTTGGGATAACCAGACAGCTGCAGATATAAAATCTTCCCTTGGCATAGGCCTAATGGTCGGAACAGGTATCGGTATACTTGTAAAGGGAATAATCCCTAAGGCAAAAGATATATTTGGCTCTATGTTTGCTAAAAACAGTCTCGGAGATAATTTTATTTCAATGAGATGGGCTCCGTTTGTTATGGTCCTTTTGGCATGTGCCTTTACTGTAGTTACAGATATGGGCATAGTTGCTTCCATAATAACTATACTGGGTACATGGCTTACAACATCCATGTCTGCTCAGTGCGTTGGACAGTCCGGCATAAATCCTATGGAAATATTCGGAATAATAATCCTTATAGCTGCAAAAGCCGTTTCGGAAATAGGAGAAATGGAAGCTTTTTATGTAGCAGCAGTAGTTGCTGTAGCTTGTGGTCTTGTCGGAGACGTAATGAATGATTTTAAGGCAGGACATATTTTGCATACTGACCCAAAAGCGCAATGGATAGCGGAAGTCGCAGGCGGACTGGTAGGGGCAGTAGTTTCTGTCTGCATTTTATTTGTAATATTAAAAGCATATGGACCTTCTGCATTCGGCAGCGAGATGTTTCCTGCAGCGCAGGCTTCGGCTGTTGCGGCTATGGTAGGCGGCATTTCCAATATGCCTGCTTTCGTAATAGGTTTAATAGTTGCTGCCGTACTTTACTGCGTTAATTTTCCTGTAATAACCTTAGGACTTGGTGTTTATCTGCCTTTTTATATGTCTGCTACGGCTGCGATAGGCGGAGCTCTAAGGCTTGTTGCTGATAAACTTGCGCCTAAATTTGAGGCCGATGGCAAGGGTACTGTGATTGCGGCAGGACTTCTTGGCGGAGAATCTATTGTGGGAGTCATAATTGCTATTTATTACGCTTATCAGATAATATCATAAAATTATCAGATATTGAAACTTATCAGACGAAATAACAAAAGGGAAGTGGACTTATGAACAGCAAAATCGTTATTATAGACGGCAACAGTTTGATAAACAGAGCATATTACGCCATGCAAAGACCTATGATAACCAAGGAAGGTATATATACGCAGGGTATATATGGGTTTATCAACATGCTTAATAAAATAGAAAACGATTATGAGCCGGAATACATTACGGTAGCTTTTGATTTGAAAGCGCCTACTTTCAGGCATTTGGAATATGAAGCATATAAAGCCGGCAGAAAAGCTATGCCGGCAGAACTGGTTATGCAGATGCCGCTGCTTAAAGACGTGCTTCGCGCCATGAATATTTCCATATTGGAGATGGAAGGATATGAGGCTGATGATATAATAGGTACAGTTGCAAGGGCTGCAGAGAACGAAGGGATTCAGCCGCTGGTGATAACCGGCGACAGAGATGCGCTGCAGCTTGTAACTGAAAATACCCAGGTAATCATTACGAAAAAAGGGATAACGGATTTTGAACTTTACAATCCTGAAAAGATGAAAGAGAGGTATGGTCTTACAGCAGCTCAATTTATTGACCTTAAAGGTCTGATGGGAGACAGTTCAGATAATATCCCGGGTATATCCGGAGTAGGAGAGAAGACAGGAATTAAACTTCTTCAGCAGTTTGGCTCTATAGAAAATCTTTTGACTCACACCGATGAGATAAGCTCAGCGAAACTAAAAGAAAAAATTGAAGAAAACGCTCAGCTGGCTATAATGAGCAAAAGGTTAGCGACTATCAATGTTAATGTTCCTATTGATTTTGAAATAGAAGATATGAAATTGACAGAACCTGATTATGAGGCATTGATAGATATCTATACTAAGTTGGAATTCAACAGCTTTCTCAAAAAACTCAAAGTGCCTGTAAAAACTGAGACAGCGCCTTTTAATGAGTTGAAAGTGGATAAAAAGATAATAGACAACGAAGCTGATGTTAAGCATGCAGCAGCTCAATTGCAAGGCGATATATACCTTAAGGTTTTCGGCGATGCAAGCCATACCAATCTTCCGTATATAGAAGGTATATTCCTAATGGACGACCGGACAGCCGTTTATATTGACGCTACGGCGGTACAGCCTTCAGCAATAGCAGAAATATTAAATAAAGCGGAATTTAACCTTATAGGACACGAAATAAAAGACGATCTTTACCAGCTTATGGGATGCGGATTTAAAACCTTTACAGTGGTTTTTGACACTGCAGTGGCGGAATATGTATTAGAGCCATCCAAAAGCAGTTATGCCCTTAAAAATATAGTGCTGGAAAAGCTGCATTTAGATATAGAAGTCGATAAAGATGTTACTGTCGGCAGTCAAATAGATTTCTTTGAAGATAACAGGTCAAAAAACATTGAACAAGGTGTTCGGCTCGCCTCCGCAGTAAAAGCTTTGAAAGCAAAGCAAGAAGTACAATTAAGAGAAGAGGGCTTGATTAAGGTGTTTGACGAGGCGGAACTTCCGCTTATAGAAGTAATGGCGGCGATGGAAGTAGAAGGCATCAAAGTCAACGGCAGTTTTTTAGAAGAATTCGGAGAAGAACTGAAAAAACAGATTTCTAAATTGGAAGAAGATATATATAAAATGGCCGGGTGTGAATTCAATATAAATTCGCCTGCTCAGCTTGGAAACATTTTATTTGAAACCTTAGGCCTGCCGTTGGGGAAAAAGACTAAAAGAGGGTACAGCACCAGCGCTGATGTCTTAGAAAAGATTAAAGATAAACATCCTATAGTAAATTCAGTTCTTATTTACAGAAATCTTACCAAACTGAATTCTACTTATGTGGAAGGAATGAAACCGCTAATATGCAAAGACGGTAAAATAAGAGCCCATTTCCAGCAAACGGTAACGGCAACAGGAAGAATAAGCTGTACAGAACCAAATCTTCAGAATATACCTATAAGGCAGGAACTTGGGAGAACGCTGCGCAAAGCTTTTACCGCAGATGATGAAGAACATGTTCTTATAGGAGCTGATTATTCTCAGATTGAACTTAGAGTTTTGGCTCATCTGTCAGGGGATGACGATTTAATAAACGCTTTCAACAACGGAGAGGATATACACAAAGCTACTGCATCAAGAGTACTCGGAGTACCTTTTGATCAGGTAACTCCACAGGAAAGGAGTAGGGCTAAGGCGGTAAACTTCGGAGTTATATATGGAATGAGCGGTTTTGGATTAAGTGAAGAACTCCATATAAGCAGAAAAGAGGCTGAAACATATATAAAAGAATATTTTATAAAGCATAAAAAAGTTAAAGAATATATGGATACACAGATAGAGTTGTGCAGAGAGAAAGGTTATTCGCAAACTATATTAGGGAGGAAAAGACCTATTCATGAAATTAACGCATCTTCATATATGATAAGACAGCTGGGAGAAAGGCTGGCCATGAACAGTCCTATACAAGGAAGCGCAGCTGATATAATAAAACTGGCGATGATAAAGGTGTATAATGAACTAAAGAATAACTATCCTGACACGAAATTGATACTGCAGGTTCATGATGAGCTGATTTTGTGCGCACCAAAAAAGGACAAGGAAGCCATAAAGAAATTGCTTCAAGAAAACATGGAAACTGCTGCAAATTTGTCGGTAAAATTAGTTGCAGATGTGAATGAAGGATATAGCTGGTACGATTTAAAGTAGGCACATGCAAAATATGAAAGTAATAGGATTGACAGGAGGAATAGGAACGGGAAAGTCTACCGTATCCTCATATTTAAGGGAAAAAGGTTGTGAAATAATAGATGCGGACCTCATTTCACGAAAAATGACATCAAAGGATTCTCCGGCCCTTGAGGAAATAAGAAACGCATTTGGAAAAAAATGCTTTTTAGATGACGGCAGTCTAAACAGAAAAGCGTTGGGAGATTTGGTCTTTGCTGATAAAACAAGACTCAGCATGTTACAGCAGATTATAACGAAAAAAGTCGTGGAAGAAATAAAGAGACGAATATTCAATCTGAAAACAGAGGGGTTTAAGGGCATTGCCGTAATAGACGCACCGTTACTGTTTGAATGCGGCCTTGATAAAATTACTGATGAAAATTGGCTTGTTACTGCCGATTTAAATGTGAGAATCGACAGAGTCATACGCCGCGACCATCTTTCAAGAGAACAGATCATTTCAAGGATAAACAATCAAATATCTGTAGAAGAAGCAAAAAAACGTTGCCAATGCATTTTGGATAATTCCGGAACATTGGAAGTCTTGATAAGGCAAATTGATGATAATGTTGAGAGGATAAAAAATGAAGATCAATAGAGATACTTTGGAAAACTCTAAATTGGTGAAATTTTTTAAAAAATACTGGATTGGCGTAGTCGCTGTTATCGTTGTGATTGCCGTAATAATTTCATCTGTAGGCATATACAGAGAAGAGGTTTTGCATATAGATCCTAATGTGGAATATGAAGATGGAGATAAGCTTTACTTTGCTTCTAATGCATTAGATACATTGAATCCTATAGTATCGAATTCGACAGACACTTACTATATCTCTAAACTGATTTATGACAGCTTATTTGATTATACAGATGATTTCAATGTTGTCGGTGAACTGGTAGACAGCTATGAGGTGGATACTGACAGAGCCAGAATAAAAATCACTTTAAAAAGCGGAATAAAGTGGCATGACGGAAGCAATTTGACAGCAAGCGATGTAAGATTTACGGTCAATGCCATTAAATCATATGGAAGCAAAGGAGTGTACTATGAAAAGGCATCTAAAATATATTCAGTCAATGTAACGGGAGAGCTTACTCTGACGATATATTTCAGAAACAACACTGATGCAGCTTTGGATAACCTCATATTCCCAATCTTGCCTAGCGGACAGTATTATTCTTCGGGAAGTCTAATAAGAGATACAGACGATTTTGAACCTGTAGGCACAGGTCAATATAAATACAGTTCATATGATTATCTTGAAAAATTAGAGCTTGTTCCAAACGAATCGTATTTCGGAAGCAAAGCTTCATTGGATGCATGTGTTGTCATCCTGCCTGAAAAAGAATTGGCTTCAAACATGATGGAAATCGATGCGGTTACATGTTATATAGATGATACTTTGAGCAGATATTCATTAGTCTCAGATAAAAATTTTAAAATGTACGACATGATTTCCAATGATGCTGAATTTATGGTGTTTAATACTAAAGAAGGTCCGTTTAAAGATAAAAAGATGAGACAGGCAGCAGCATACGCCATCGATGTTGAAAACGTATTGGAAAAAGGATATATGGGGGATGGAGTGCTGACAGATAACATATATTATCCCGGATTCATGGGCGTCTCTGATACTTTGAATAATTACCAAACTGATTTGGATAAATCCATCGAGCTTATGGCAGAATCAGGGTATCAAGACAGAGATTTGAATGGCAAGATAGAAAATGATGATGGAGAAGAGGTTTCAATAACTATTCTGGTAAATAAAGACAATTCTGTGCGAAGCGCAGCTGCCAAAATAATTGCAAAAGATTTAAGCAATGCCGGCTTCTCTGTTACACTTGATTCTAAAGATTGGGACGAATATGTGGAAGCTATAGAAAAGCAAGAATTTGATATTTTAATTACAGGATACGATATGGAAGCATCTTATGATTTGAGGGATTTTTTCGATGGAGATACTCTGTGGGAGTATATCAATAATGATATACTTGAGAAAGCATCCCAATTGGAAGAGCTGCATGACGCATCTGAGTATACTAAGATATACGAAGAATTAAAAGATATGATGTTGGATGAATTGCCTTATTATGCTCTTTGCTACAGAAAAATGGGATTGATGGGAATAGAGTATTTTGAAGCGGGGCAGCTGCCAACATTCGATGATATATATAAAAATTGCAACACTTGGACATGGAAAAGGATAAAAGAAGATTAATTTTTCGCCTTTTACAAATTTATTTAAGATTATTTGAAGAAAATGTTTGTATTTTTGTTTAAATCGTGTTATCATTATTACGTTGCATACGCCGGCGTGATGGAATTGGCAGACGTGCAGGACTCAAAATCCTGTGGTGGCAACACCGTATGGGTTCGACCCCCATCGCCGGCACCATCAAGTTACGTGTTAAAATATTTTTAACCCGAGAGGAGAGAAACAGAGTATGAATTATGGTAGCCTTATTATTTTAGTTGTCTTCATTGCAGTAATGTATTTTCTGATGATCAGACCTCAGAAGAAGAGAGACAAACAGATTCAGGAAATGAGAAGCAGCCTTCAGGTTGGAGATGAAATCATAACTATCGGCGGAATCTGCGGTAAGATTGTAAAGACTAAAGATGAGACGATCGTTCTTCAGGTAGGAGCAGATAAGATTAAATTCGAAATGATGAGATGGTCTGTTTCACAAGTGGTAAACCCAAGCAACAAACATAAAGCCAGCATTGTTGAGGAAGATGATGAAGAAGAAACTCCTAAGAAAAAAGCAATGCCGAGAAAATTAAAGAAAGCTGCTGAGGCAGAAGAAACTGCAGAATCAGAAAAGCTTGAAAAGGAAGCCATAGCGGAAGAAAAAGCAGAGGAAAGAGCTGAAGAAGCCGAAGCAATGGTTGAGAAAGCTGCAGAAGAGAGAACCGAAGAAATGGAAGAAAATAACGCCAAATAAGGCGATAATAAAGTCCCGGAAGACCGGGACTTTTTTAGTACGTTTTGCTGACCAGTTTACGCTTGTATATAATGGCAAAAAGTAGTACAATATATCATGAATTAAAATGCCTTATTGGTAATCATATATTTTATTAAGAGAAGAGGTTTTGGGGAAATGAATCATACGCTGAAACGAGTACTTGCGTTTTTAGTGCTTGTTATTACTTTTTTTGCATGGTATGTCAGCATTTTTGGTATAGGTTCCATAAGCTCTGCCAAGGATGCTTTGAAATACGGACTCGACATAAACGGCGGCGTTTATGTGGTTATGGAAGCTCAGACAGATCTTGAAGGTGAAGAACTCAGAAGCTTGATGGATCAGACCAGAGCCGTAATAGACAATCGAGTAAACCAAATGGGAGTAGCCGAATCTTCGGTAACCATAGAAGGGGATAAACGTATAAGAGTAGAAATACCGGGTGCTGAAGATGCAGAAGAAGCTATAAATGCTGTGGGAAGAACAGCTCAACTTCAGTTTGTTTTGGCTGACGGAACGTTAGTTGTAGACGGAAGCAATGTAGAGGACGCCCAGGTTGCTACGGATGGTGCTAATTATAAAATACAATTACAGTTCAACGATGAGGGAGCCTCGTTATTTGAAGAAGGCACCAGAAAAGCCATAAGCGGAGAAGTTACACCTACTATAGATGGCATGACGTCTAATCAGATAGCGATTATCTTAGACGATGAAATAATTGTCCATCCAAATGTTGATGAAGTTATCAGCGGCGGCAGATGTGAAATTACAGGAGGATATTCCAGAGAAGAAGCAACCACTACGGCAGCTCTCATAAGAGGAGGCGCGCTTCCTGTAGAATTGGTTGAAGTTCAGTCTTCGGTCCAGGCAGCATCTATAGGCGCTGATGCTTTGGACAAATCTATAATAGCAGGGGCAATAGGCATCTTAATAATATTTTTACTTATGCTTGCTTTTTATGGACTTTTAGGTTTGATAGCTGATGTGGCTCTCATGCTGTATGTGGCCATGTTTATATGGTCTATGTCGCTGTTCGACGTAGTGCTGACTCTTCCCGGCATAGCAGCATTAATTTTATCAATAGGTATGGCTGTTGATGCCAATGTTATCATATTTGCAAGGATAAAAGAAGAAATAAGCGCAGGCAAAAGCATAAGAGTGGCAGTAAATGCCGGATTTAAAAATGCTCTTACTACCGTACTGGATGCTCAGATAACTACTTTAATAGCAGCGGTAGTGCTGTACGAAGTAGGAACTACTTCAGTTAAAGGCTTTGCACTTACATTGATGATAGGTATAATAATAAGTATTTTCACAGCTGTTATTATTACCCAGTTATTTATTTCTCTTTTAGCTGAAAGCAAAAAATTTGCTAAAAATAAATTTTTCGGCGTCAACGAAGATGGTACGCCTAGACAGTTTTTACATAAGACTTTTGCATTTATAAAGCACAGAAAAGTCTTCTATATAATAAGCGTGGCATTTATTGCTGTCGGTCTGGTATTTTCAGTAGTAAGAGGACTCAATTACGGTATTGACTTTACAGGCGGCACCATGATACAGGTGGACCTCCATGAGGAGACACCTATTAGTGAAGTAGAGGATGCAATAAAAGAATATGATCTTAATCCATCTATAATCTACTCAGGAGAAAACAATGAGCAAGTAGTTATAAAAACCATGGAGTTTTTGGACAATGAACAGCGGGCGCAAGTTATAGATACTTTAGGAGAGCATTTCGATATAAGCGACCAGGATGTTTTAGCTTCGGAACAGTTCGGTCCGTCTGTAGGAGATGAATTGAAGTGGAATGCCGTAAAAGCTGTTCTGATAGCTTCCGTGGGAATGCTGATATATATAATTTTGAGATTCAAGTCCTGGAAATACGGATTTTCATCCATTGCAGGCGTTGTTCATGACGTACTGGTGGTATTAGCATTTTATGCGATATTCGGATTTACTGTAAACAACCCGTTCATTGCTGCAATACTCACACTGGTGGGATATTCTATCAACGATACTATAGTAATCTTCGATAGAATAAGAGAAAATGAGCGTATAAATAAAAAAGCCAGTCTTGAGGAAAATATAGACAACAGTATCAACAGCACGCTGAACAGAACTATCATGACATCTCTTACAACTTTAGTAGTTATGATACCTCTCTGCATCATGGTATCAGAATCCATCAGAGAGTTTATAATCCCTCTGATGATAGGTATAGTAGTAGGATGTTATTCATCGATATTTGTATGCAGCCCGCTTTATTTTGACCTTAATAAAGGCGGAGAAAGCTCAAAATATCTTAAACAAGTTAAAAAGCAGACAAAGCAGAAGAAAAGAAAGAAAAACGATTAATATTCAGGAGTCATAGCGCATGAAAACAAAAGCTCAGTTTTTGGAAAAAATATTGAGTATCAACACAAAGTATAACGCCGAACTTATTGGCAAGGCTTACGACAAAGGAAGAAAGCTTCACGAAGGGCAGCTTAGAAAAAGCGGAGAGCCTTATTTCATCCATCCTATCAATGTAGCAATAATACTTGCACAATTGGGAATGGATGATGCCACATTGATCGGCGGGCTTTTGCATGATGTGGTTGAAGACACCGAATATACAAGAGAAGAATTGGTGGAAGATTTCGGGGAAGAAATTGCTCTGCTGGTAGACGGTGTAACAAAGCTGGGTTCCATCAAGTTTGAATCTAAAGAAGAAGTTCAGGCCGAAAACTTCCGCAAGATGTTTTTAGCCATGTCTAAAGATATAAGAGTTCTCATAATAAAATTGGCCGACAGGCTGCATAATATGCGGACTATAGAGTATATGAGACCTGAAAAAATAGAAGAAAAATGCAAGGAAACTCTTGAAATATACGCACCTTTGGCCAGCAGGCTGGGAATTTCCACTGTTAAATTTGAGCTGGAAGATATAGCGCTTAAATATCTTCATCCTGAAGAATTCAGGGACCTGGAAGAAAAAGTGAACCAAAAGATGACTCAGCGTGAGGAGACTATAAAAGCTGTCATAGATGAAATAAGAGAGTCTCTTGACGATATGGGGCTTAAATATGAAATATACGGCAGAGCCAAACACTATTACAGCATATACAAAAAGATGAAATTCCAAAAGAAACAACTGGATGAAATATTTGATTTGATTGCTGTACGAGTTATCGTTAATACTGTAAAAGAGTGCTACGCTGTCTTAGGAATCGTGCATACTATGTGGAAGCCTATACCGGGCAGATTCAAAGACTACATTGCCATGCCAAAACCTAATATGTATCAATCTCTTCATACCACAGTGATAAGTGATAATGGGGATCCGTTTGAAATACAGATAAGAACTCACGAAATGCATCAGATAGCTGAATATGGTATCGCCGCTCATTGGAAGTATAAGGAAGGGGACACTTCCGGAAAAACTTCGGCCGACGATATCAAGCTGGCATGGCTCAGACAATCCCTTGAATGGCAGCAGGACCTTAACGACCCTAAAGATTTCCTTGAAACGATGAAGATGGACTTGTTTGCTACCCAGGTGTTTGTATTTACCCCTAAGGGAGACGTGATAGAGCTGCCGGCCGGTTCTACACCTTTGGATTTTGCCTTTAAAATCCACTCTGCTATCGGATGCAAATGCGTAGGCGCAAAAGTTAACGGTAAAATGGTTACCATAGACCATACGCTGCAAAACGGTGATATAGTAGAAATTGTCACATCTGCCAACTCTTCGGGGCCAAGCGTTGACTGGCTTAAGATAGCCAAGAGTTCCAATGCAAGAAATAAGATAAGAAGCTGGCTGAAAAAAGAAAACAAGTCAGATAAAGTAGATAAGGGCAAGGATCTGGTCGATAAAACCATAAGAAAAAAAGGTTACGACCCGGCTTTGTGCGCTAAATCCGCTTATGTAAACAGAGCTATGAAAGCCATGAACTTTGCCAGCAACGAAGAGGGCTATGCTCAGATGGCCAACGGAGGCACGCTGGTAAGCAAATTCTGCAATCTGTTGTTTTCATATTATAACGAAGACAACAAGATTGAAAATAAAACGGATGAAAGCATAATAGATGATATAAAAGCTCAGGAAGCCCGCAGACAAAAAGCTGAAAGAAGACAGAAAGACAGCCCGGGCGTTATAGTAAAAGGCGCTGACAATCTGATGATAAAGCTGGCTAAATGCTGCAATCCTGTACCGGGCGACGAGATAGTAGGATTTATTACTAAGGGCAGAGGAATATCGGTACACAGAAAAGACTGTTCCAACATAGCAAATCTCTCAGACCAGGAAAAAGCCAGATTCATAGAAGTAGAATGGGAAGATTTGAAAGCAGGCAAATCTTATGATGCAGAGATATGCATCGTAGGAAATGACAGAAAAGGCGTATTATCTGATATTTCCAGAGTATGCGAAGATCTTGACATACACCTTTCCGGTGTAAATGCCAAGACCGGTAAAGACGGAAGCCTTAATATGACCATAACTCTCTCCATTTCCAGTACTCAGGAAATGCAGAAAGTGCTAAGGCTTTTGCGCAATATAGATGGCATACAACACGTTTACAGAGCAAAATCGTAAAAATAAAAGATTGATCAAAAGTGATCCCAAGGAGAAAAAAATCGTGAGAGCAGTAGTACAAAGAGTGACCGAAGCGGATGTTTCCGTGGATGGAGAGATTACAGGCCAGATAAAAGGCGGTCTTGTAGTGCTCTTAGGAGTTGAAGAAGGCGACAGCCAAACAGATGTAGACTACCTGGCCGAAAAGATAACAGGCCTTAGGATATTTGAAGACGATGAAGGTAAGATGAACCGTTCGCTGTTAGATACCGGCGGAAGCATTTTGGCAGTTTCTCAGTTTACTTTGCTGGGAGACGTAAGAAAGGGAAAGCGTCCTAGCTTTTCCAAGGCTGCACCGCCGCAAGAGGCAGATAAGCTTTATCGCAGTTTTATAGATAAAGTAAAAGAAAAAGGTATTGAAACTCAAGAAGGCGTTTTCCAAGCAGAAATGCTGGTAAAAATATATAATGACGGACCGGTGACAATCCTTTTGGACAGCAGAAAATTATTTTAATTATGAGGTGAAAGATGAGAATTACCAAGTACATGACAGGACCTATACAGGCTAACACTTATCTGGTATATGACGAAGAAACAAAAAAAGGGTTTATGGTGGATCCGGGCGGATATGAACCGCGTTTGACGGCACAAATAAAAGACGAAAAAGTTGATTTGGAATATATTATACTGACTCATGGTCATGGTGACCATATAGGCGGAGTAGATGCTTTTAAAAAGGATTTTCCTCAAGTTAAAGTAGTTGCATGTAAAGCAGAAGATAAGATGCTTCATGATCCTGGTGACAATTGCTCTATAGAAATGTTCAGAAAGGCTATTACAATCGATGCAGATATTTTAGTTGATGACAGAGAAACTCTCAAAGTGGGAAATATGGAATTGACATTCATCCATACACCAGGCCATACGGAAGGCGGCATGTGCATATATGTGGATGGACATTTGTTCAGCGGAGACACATTATTCTGCCGTTCTATAGGAAGAACAGATTTTCCGGGAGGCAATTTCAACGATATAATCAAATCCATCAAAGAAAAACTGTTCACGTTCCCGGATGATACTGTAGTTCTGCCGGGACATATGGGACAAACTACCATAGGAGATGAAAAGAAAGGAAATCCTTTTGTTAGAAATTAGACTTCACAATACAGAAGACAAGTATGATTATAATGAACTTATAAAAGTCTTTATGCCGCCTGATAATTATCGGCTGACCACCGATGCGGAAAGGTGTGAAGAAGAGGCAGACCTTCATGACGAGATTGATGAGCATACGATTTTTATAGATATAAATGAAGAAAATTCTTGCGATAAAAATCATATAAAACGTCAGATATATGAAAAAATGCGAGACCTGACGGGAAAATGCCCTCCATGGGGCATACTGACCGGGGTAAGACCTGTAAAGCTTACCGGTGAACTGTTTAAAAAATTGAAAAGCCGGGAAAAAGCAAGAGAATTTCTAAAAACAGACTATCTTTTAAGTGAAGAGAAGGCTGATGTGCTGATGGAAATATATCAGTACCAGCAACAAATTTTGAAAAGAGCCAAGGACGATTCTGTAGGATTATATATAGGAATTCCTTTTTGCCCTACCAGATGCCTTTATTGTTCCTTTACATCTAACCAAAAAGGGCCGGAGGAGATAGAAGCATATCTGACAGCTCTCTTTAAGGAAATTGAATATTGCGGTCAGGCTATGAAAGACGGAAATATCTTTGCAGAGTCTGTATACATAGGAGGAGGCACTCCCACAACCCTTGCAGCAGAGCAGCTGGACCTATTGCTGAAGAAAATTGAAAAATGTTTTGACTTATCAAAAACAGCAGAGTTTACCGTAGAAGCCGGAAGACCGGATACTATCACGAAAGAAAAGCTGGATGTTTTAAGCGCTCACAAAATACAGAGAATAAGCATCAATCCGCAGACTATGAAAGATGAAACATTGAAAGCCATAGGAAGAGATCACGACTCTCAGCAGATAAGAGACGCTTTTAAAATGGCTGTGGCAGGATATGATTTTTTAGTAAACGCTGATGTAATAGCAGGACTCCCCGGAGAAAAACCGGAAGATTTTGAAAGAACTTTATCTGAACTGATAGAACTGGGGCCGGCCAACATAACGGTACATACGCTTGCGGTTAAAAAGGCCTCAAGGCTTATCGAGGCTGATGAAACTTACCACTACAGGCAGGCAGATGTGGTAGAAGAAATGTTGGCTATCAGCAAAGACATGCTGAGAAAATCGGGTTACAGGCCGTATTACCTTTACAGACAAAAACATATGGCCGGGGCTCTTGAAAACATCGGATATTGTAAGGACGACACTCCTTGTGTGTATAATATAAGGATCATGGATGAGAGCCAAAGCATTCTTGCGTTAGGAGCCGGAGGAATAAGCAAGAAATATTATCCTCATGAGAATAGGCTTGAAAGAGTCCCTAATGTGTCCAATTATCAGATATATATTGAACGGATAGATGAAATGATAGATAGAAAGAGAAAAAATTTTTTTGAGGAGGGATAGAAAGTGTTTATCAGCGCGCCGAAGGGAACAAAAGATCTTTTGCCCGATCAAGTGTACAAATGGCACTACGTGGAGAACAAATTTTCAGACATATGTAAAAGATATGGGTTTAAAGAAATAAGAACCCCTATGTTCGAACATACAGAAGTATTTGCAAGAGGCATAGGAGATACTACTGATGTAGTACAGAAAGAAATGTACACATTCAATGACCATGCCGGAAGGAGTATAACCTTAAAGCCTGAAGGAACTTCAGGAGCCGTAAGGGCTTTTATTGAGCATAAACAGTATGCGGAGGTTCAACCCACCAAATACTATTACAACACAGATTGTTTCAGATATGAAAAACCACAAGCCGGCAGACTAAGGCACTTTCATCAATTTGGAATAGAAGTTTTCGGCACATCAGACATGTTAGCTGACGCTGAAGTCATTTCTTTGGGATATGATTTTCTTACAGAGCTTGGTATAACTGAAATCCAGTTGAGGATCAACAGCGTAGGGTGCCCTGATTGCAGAAGAAAATACAGGGACGCTTTAAAAGAATTTTTGAAGCCCAGATATGACGAGCTCTGCAATACATGCAAAGACAGGTATGAAAGAAATCCCATGAGGATATTGGACTGCAAGTCGGAAATCTGCAAAAAGATAGTTGAAAATGCGCCAAGAATGCTGGATTATCTTTGTGATGATTGCAGAAATGCTTTTGAAGAGTTGAAAACCAACCTAACCTCCATGGGAATAGAGTACGTCATAGACCCTAATATAGTGAGGGGTTTGGATTATTATACTAAGACAGCCTTTGAATTTGTTACGACAAAAATAGGCGCTCAAGGCACAGTTTGCGGAGGAGGCAGATACGACCATTTGATTGAAGAATTGGGCGGGCCTCCAATCCCCGGAGTCGGTTTTGGACTGGGAATAGAAAGACTGATAATGCTGATGGAAGCCAACGATGTCAAGTTTCCTGAAGAGAGCAGACCGGAAGTTTTCATAGCTGTAATGGGCGATGCTGCCAAGTCTTTCGGCCTGAAGCTCTGCAGAGAATTGAGGCAGAAAGGCGTTATAGCTGAAATGGATACTTTGTCGAGGAACATAAAAGGGCAGTTTAAATACGCAGATAGGCTGGGAGCTAAATACACTCTCGTGATAGGAGAGGACGAGCTGAAAAAGGGCGTAGTTTCCCTAAAAGATATGGCCAAATCAGAGCAGCGCGAGATTAAGATAGAAAACATATATGAAGAAATTACAAGATAAACGATAAATAGGAGTTAATAAATAAATGAGCACTTTATTCAAAAGAACAGACATGTGCGGACAGCTTGATATCGAAGACGTGGGCAGAGAGGTGGTTCTCAACGGATGGGTGGCCAAACAGAGAAGTCTCGGCAGCCTTATTTTCGTAGACCTTAGAGATAAAACAGGCATAGTTCAGGTGGCTTTTGACGATACGATACCTGAGGACGTATTTAAGGCGGCCGATTCTCTCAGAAGCGAATATGTGGTAGGCGTAAAAGGCATCGTAAGAGAAAGATCCTCTAAAAATCCTAATTTATCCACAGGAGATGTGGAAGTAGTTGCAGACAGCTTGGTGGTATATTCAAAGGCTGATACGCCGCCTATATATATCAAAGATGACGACAACGTTGATGACAATTTAAGGCTGAAGTACAGATATCTCGACCTCAGGAAGCTTAAGATGCAAAGAAATCTTACCTTCCGCCACAAGGTTACAAAACTGGTAAGAGATTATTTCGACGAAAACGGATTTACTGAGGTGGAAACGCCTATGCTGATAAAATCCACACCGGAAGGTGCAAGGGACTATATCGTTCCCAGCAGAGTTTACCCGGGATCTTTTTATGCTTTGCCTCAGTCGCCGCAGCTGTTTAAGCAGCTTTTGATGGTGGGCGGCACAGACAGATATATGCAGATAGTAAAATGCTTCAGAGATGAAGATTTGCGTGCTGACAGACAGCCTGAGTTCACCCAGATAGACTTGGAAATGTCTTTTGTAGATACTGACGATGTCATCTCTATGCAGGAAGGTCTGTTGAAAAAGCTTTTTAAAGAGCTCATGAACGTGGAAATCGAGACTCCGCTGCCGAGGATCACATGGGATGAAGCTATGGAAAGATACGGTTCCGACAAACCGGATACCAGATTCGGATTTGAGTTGAAAAAGCTTAACGATCAGGTAAGAAATTGTGAGTTTAAGGTGTTCACCGATGTCTTAGCTTCAGGCGGAGATGTGAGAGGAATATGCATAGACGGAGGAAGCCAGCACTTCAGCAGAAAAGATATAGATAAGCTGACAGACGCGGTTAAGAGCTATGGAGCCAAGGGCCTTGTATGGCTTAGAATAGCAGATGGAGAAATCAACTCTTCAGTAAATAAATTCTTCAGCCAGGAGCAGCTCAAAGATATAGCTTCAGTATTTGAAGCAAAACCTGGCGACCTTATCCTAATCGTATCAGACAAAGCAAAAGTAGTATTTGATTCCTTGGGATTTTTAAGAAGAGAAATAGCCAAGAGACTGGGACTGCTTGACGACAAACAGTATAATCTGCTGTGGGTAGTAGATTTTCCGCTGTTTGAGCGCGATGATGAAACAGGCAAGCTAAAAGCTATGCACCATCCGTTTACTTCACCGAAGATGGATCAGTTAGAACTTTTAGACAACGAGCCTGAGAAAGTTAAAGCGGATGCTTACGACATTGTTCTCAACGGAGTTGAACTGGGCGGAGGCTCCATAAGAATACATGATAGACAGTTGCAGGCCAAAATGTTTGATATTCTTGGGCTGTCAGAAGAAGAATGTGAAGAAAAGTTCGGATTCTTGATAGAGGCATTTAAGTATGGAGCGCCTCCTCACGGCGGCCTTGCATATGGACTGGACAGATTGGTAATGCTTCTTTTGGGTGAGCCGTCCATAAGAGAAGTCATGGCTTTTCCAAAGAATCAGAATGCTCAATGCCTCGTAAGCGAGGCGCCTGCGCCTGTAGACAAAGAGCAGCTTGATGAATTGGGAATAAGGAGCATATAAATGACAGCCGATTCTTTCAATGGCATAGAAGACAAAAAGCTCAGAATAGGCGTTCTCGGAGGCTCTTTTGACCCTGTGCATATGGGCCATCAAGCTTTAGGTAAAGCAGCCATAGCTGAAGCAGAATTGGACAGATTGATAGTAATGCCTGCAGGCGTTCAGCCCTTTAAACAAGGGCTGAACGTGACAGAAGCATGCCATAGAGAAGCCATGGCAAAACTTGCTTTTGAAGACGATGAACGTGTTCTCGTATCACGATATGAAATCGAAAATAAGGAAAATGTTTCTTATACGGTAAAAACTCTTCTTTTTCTGCAGAATCAATATATAGATGCAAAGATTTTTTTCATCTGCGGTACGGATTCGTTTTTAAGCATGGAAACCTGGTACAGAGGTGCAGAAATACTTGAGAATTTTTCTCTTATCGTCAGCGCCAGACCGGGATACAAAGAAGAACAATTTTCAGATACTGTAACGTACTATGCGGAAAAATATAAAACTGAAACCATAAAACTTACCGCAAAAATGCCGGATATTTCTTCTACCAACGTCAGAAAGAAGATTTCGCAGGGACAATCCATTGAAGGAATGGTGCCGAAGGCTGTAGAAAGGTATATTAAGGCTAATGGACTCTATAAATAAAATAAAGGAATATATAGACAATAATTTTTCTGAAAAAAGAAGGACGCATACTTATGGCGTAAGAGACACAGCTGTGCATTTGGCAAAAAAATATGGTTTGGATCCAGCCAAGGCAGAAGTTGCCGCTTTGCTTCACGACATGTTCCGAGGAGTGGCGGTACCTGTGCTGGATTATCATGTAAAGCATTTGGGGCTTGATAAGAAATATATCGGAAATCCCAATCTTTCTCATGGCAAAATAGCCGCAGTAATGATTCAGAGAGACTTTGGAGTGGAAGATGAAGATATCATCAACGCTGTGAGCTTTCACACTACCGGAAGGGCAGGCATGTCTCTGCTGGAAAAGATAATTTATGTGGCAGATGCCATAGAACCGGGGAGAAGCTATCCGGGGGTAGAGGAAATACGCCGGGCAGCAGAAGAAGATATTGATAAAGCATGTCTGATTTCTCTTGCGCATACCATAGAGTATGTTCGCTCAGATGGAAAATATTTAGATGAAGATACAGTTTACGCAAAAAAATATTTTGAAGATATATTGAAACAAAAAGGAGAAAAAGATGACCAATAAAGAATATGCAATGCTTGCAGGTAAAGTGTTGTCGAACAAAAAAGGACGGGATATCGTTATTATCGATATTCAGGAAAAAGCATCATTTGCCGATTACTTTGTCATATGTTCCGGCACTTCAGAGCGCCAAATACAGACACTGTCCGATGAAGTGGAAGAACGTTTGATAAAAGAAGGTCTCGTATTAAAATCCATAGAAGGAAAACACGGGTCCGGCTGGATTCTAATGGATTTTGGAGATATAATAATAAACTTGTTTACTGAAGAAACAAGAGAAAGATATAGCATAGAGAAGATCTGGGGAGATTGCAAATTCATTGAAGTGGAGGATTAGACTTAAAAATGAATGAAAAATATGACTTTAGTCAAATTGAAAAAAAGTGGCAAAAATATTGGGAGGAGAATCACAGCTTTAAGACTGAAGAAGATCCCTCCAAGAAAAAATATTATTGTCTTGAAATGTTTCCATACCCATCAGGAAAGCTTCACATGGGTCATGTGAGGAATTATACCATAGGCGACGTGGTAGCCAGATTCAAGAAGATGGACGGATACAACGTTCTCCATCCTATGGGATGGGATTCTTTCGGATTGCCGGCTGAAAATGCAGCTATAAAGCACGGCATACACCCTAACATCTGGACATGGGACAATATCAATGAAATGAGAAAACAGCTCAAGGAATTGGGATTGTCTTATGACTGGGACAGAGAGGTAGCTACTTGCCATCCTGATTATTATAAGTGGATGCAGTGGATATTCATCCAGTTTTATAAAAGAGGACTTGCTTATAAGAAAGAAAATCCTGTAAACTGGTGCCCAAGCTGCCAGACTGTGCTGGCCAACGAACAGGTGGTAGAAGGCTGCTGCGAAAGATGCAAGACGCCTGTAGGCAAGAAAAATCTGTCTCAGTGGTATCTCAAGATAACCGACTATGCAGAAAGACTGCTTGACAATCTGGAAAAGCTGGATGGATGGCCTAACAAGGTCAAGGTTATGCAGAAAAACTGGATAGGCAAATCAGTAGGAGCGGAAGTTCAATTTAAAATCAAAGACAGCGACGAAACCCTGACGGCTTTCACGACCAGAGTTGATACTATATACGGAACTACTTATATGGTACTTGCTCCCGAGTATCCTACAGTGTTTTCTATGGTAGAAGGTACAGAATACGAAAAGCCTGTAAAAGAATATATAGAAAAAGTGGAGCATATGAACGATATTCAGAGAACCTCTACTACCAATGAAAAGACAGGTGTGTTCATCGGGAAATATGCCATCAATCCATTTACCAAGAAAGAGATTCCTATCTATATTTCAGACTACGTTCTGATGGGATATGGTACAGGGGCTGTAATGGGTGTGCCTGCTCACGACCAGAGAGACTTCGATTTCGCCACCAAGTTCGGCCTCGACATAGTACCTGTAGTAGATCCGGGAGATCCGGAAATAGACCTCAACAACTTAAAGGCTGCCTGCGCCGCAGAAGGCACGTTGATAAACTCCGGCCAATTTAACGGCATGAACAACAGAAAGGCTATAGACAAGTTCATCGAAGTAGTTGAAAAGGAAGGCATAGGCAAAAAGACTGTCAATTACAGGCTCAGAGACTGGCTTATTTCCAGACAGCGTTATTGGGGCACGCCTATACCTATGATTTACTGCGAAGAATGTGGGTGGGTGCCTGAGAAGGAGGAAAATTTACCTGTACTTCTTCCTACGGATGTGGAATTTACAGGTAAAGGAGAATCACCCCTTGCTACGTCCAAGACTTTCAGAGACACAGTGTGCCCTGTATGCGGCAGACCGGCCAAGAGAGAGCTGGATACCATGGATACGTTCCTTGATTCTTCATGGTATTTCCTGCGTTACTGTGACCCTAAGAATACGGAAGCTCCATTCGACCCTAAGAAAGCTGAATACTGGATGGATGTAGACCAATATATAGGCGGTGTAGAACACGCTATACTGCATCTGATGTATTCAAGATTCTTCCAGATGGCTTTCTATGATATGGGACTGGTAAAACAGGAGGAGCCTTTCAAGAATTTGCTTACCCAGGGCATGGTAAACAAAGATGGAAAGAAGATGAGCAAATCCCTCGGCAATGTAGTAAGTCCTGAAGATATAATCAAAAAATACGGAGCTGACACAGCCAGACTGTTCATTTTGTTCGCAGCGCCGCCTGACAGAGAGCTTGATTGGTCTGACGCCGGCGTAGAAGGAAGCTATAAATTTCTCAACAGAGTATACCGCCTTGTATATGAGATAAAGGCAAAATACCCTGTGTTCCCTGATGCCTTCGAAGTTAAAACTGAAGAAGACAAGTCGCTCAATTATATGCTCAACGCAGCAATTAAAAAAGTAAGCGAAGACGTAGGAGGCAGATTCAGCTTTAATACTGCAATCAGTTCAATAATGGAACTGGTAAACGAAATGTACAGATATAAAGAGTCTAAAGACGTTAATGCCGGCCTTTTAGGCAAGGCTGCAAAAGAGCTGATTCTTATCCTTTCTCCATTTGTACCGCATATATGCGAAGAAATGTGGCAGCATATAGGTCAGGAACAGTCTGTTTCCACTATGAGATGGCCGGAATTTGATGAAAGTGCTCTGGTAAAGGACACTGTTGAAATAGTGGTGCAGATAAACGGAAAAGTTAAAGAAAAGCTCATGGTTGATTCGAATGCGACCAAAGAAGAGTTAGAAAAGATAGCAATGGAAAATGAAAAGATACAAGGATTGCTTCAAGGAAAATCAGTAGTGAAGGTGATCGCTGTTCCGTCAAGACTGATAAATATCGTAGTAAAATAATTTGTAATAAGAGAATTTAAAATTTCATAAGATGCTATCTTTTCATAAATAGAGAAAGAACGGAGAATTTTTTATGAGAAGAAGACAAACGAGAGGGAAGAAAGAGCCCGGTCTTAAGGTGATTCCCATAGGAGGACTGAACGAAATAGGAAAGAATATGACGCTCCTGGAATACAACAATCAAATCCTTATCATTGACTGCGGCATGACTTTTCCCGAAGACGAAATGTACGGAATTGATATCGTTATCCCTGATTTCAGTTACGTGATAGAAAACAGGGATAAACTGGTGGGAATGGTCATTACTCACGGTCATGAAGACCACATAGGCGCCATTCCGTACCTTTTAAAAAATGTAAAGTTACCTATATACGGAACGAGGCTCACTCTAGGCCTTGTGGAAAATAAATTAAAAGAACATCAAATCATCGGCGACTTGAGAACTATAAAAGCAGGCGATAAGATACAGCTGAGAGATTTCAAGATTGAAACCATAAGGACAACCCATTCAATAGCTGATGCAATATGCCTTGCTATAACCACTCCTGCAGGAGTTATATTCCATACAGGTGACTTCAAGATAGACTATACTCCGATTGACGGAGAACCCATTGACTTTGCCAGATTGGCAGAGATAGGAAAAAAGGGAGTAACGCTTATGATGTGCGACAGCACTAATGCTGTAAGGCCCGGATTTACAGCATCAGAGCGTGTGGTAGGAAGAACTATAGAGAATATATTCAGAACTGCCAAGACCAGAATAATAATTGCTACATTTTCATCCAATGTTCATCGCGTTCAAAAGATTATTGAAAGCGCCGTAAAAGTAGGGAGAAAGGTGGCTATTTCCGGAAGAAGTATGGAAAATGTAGTGGCTCTTGCCATCGAATTGGGGTATCTGAATATTCCCGCCGGTACGCTGGTGGATTTGAAAATGACAAAAAATATTCCTGACGATAAGCTTGTGATAATAACTACAGGAAGCCAGGGCGAGCCAATGTCAGCCCTTTCGAGAATAGCGTCAGGAGAACACAAATCTGTCAAATTAAAAGCCGGAGATATGGTAATATTGTCATCAACTCCTGTGCCGGGTAACGAGAAAACGGTTTCAAATGTAGTAAATAAGCTGTTTGAAAAAGGAGCAGAAGTTATTTATTCGGATATTGCTGATATACATGTTTCCGGACATGCTTGTCAGGAGGAACTTAAGCTGATGCATTCTCTAATCAAACCTAAATTTTTCATGCCTGTTCATGGAGAGTATAGACATCTAATCCAGCATGCCAGGTTAGCTGAAAGCTTAGGATTGAAAAGTGAAAATATATTTGTTCTGGAAAACGGCAATATACTGAATGTAAATAAAAAGAAAGCTTATAAGGATGAGCAGCATGTAGACGCAGATGCTATATTGGTGGATGGTCTCGGCGTTGGAGATGTAGGGAATATAGTTTTGAGGGACCGTAAGCTTCTATCTGAATCAGGATTGATTATCGTGGTAGCAGCAATAGATAAAGAAAGCAATGTTATCGTTTCCGGGCCTGATATTATTTCAAGAGGCTTTGTATATGTAAGGGAAAACGAGAAGCTTATCGAAGAAGCACGCAGAGTAGCAGAAGATGCTATAGAAAAATGCCAGAGAAAGAATATCAGAGATTGGAATACGATGAAATCTAAGGTAAGAGATTCTCTCGGGTCATATATCTATCAAACGACTAAGAGAGACCCGATTATCCTGCCGATATTCCTGGAAGTATAATATAAAAATAAGTTTAAACAGATTAACGAAAGAGGTACAATGATGAACGTATACGATCAAGCCCACGGTCTGGCTCAGGCAATCAAGTCATCGGAAGAATTCAAACAATATGATGAACTGAAAAAAAAGGTAGATGCCAACCAGGACCTTGCTAATATGTTAAAGGATTTTCAAAAAAAGCAATTTGAATTACAAGCCAAACAAATGATGGGTGAAGAAATATCACAGGAGGCGATGGCTGCAGTACAGTCCCTTTATGGGATAATGGCCGGGGATCCTCTCTGCGCAGAATATCTTCAGGCAGAGATGCGCTTTTCACTAATGATGAAAGACGTATATGAGATCATAGGTGAAGCTACAGGATTGGGTGATTTAGGCGGTATAAAAGAATAAGACCATAGGAACTTGCAAGCTATAGGATACTGAGGACTTGGCAATAGCCATTTCTTTTGGTATAATAAAAAACATGAGATTGGAAAAAGAGTATATTGTACTCTAATGATATGAAACAGCTAATTTGAAAAGAATGGAGAGATAAAGATGATTTACGCTAGCGATTTTAGAAAAGGTATCACCTTTGAAATTAATGGAGAGCCTCATGTAGTATTGGATTTCCAACATGTTAAACCGGGAAAAGGCGCTGCTTTTGTAAGAACAAAGTACAAAAATATTCTTACCGGAGCTACCAGAGAAGAAGCTTTCAACCCTGATGACAAGTTTCCAAAGGCTCATATAGAAACTAAGGTAATGCAGTACCTTTACAATGACGGCGAGCTGTATTACTTCATGGATGAAGAAACATACGAGCAGATTCCGCTGATGAAGGACCAGGTGGAAGACGCTATGAAGTATCTGAGAGAAAACGATGAAGCAACGATAAAATTCTATAAAGGAAACGCTTTCCTCGTAGAAGCTCCTAATTTTGTAAATCTTAAAGTAATAGAGACAGAGCCGGGAGTTAAGGGTAATACCGCAACCAATGTTACTAAAGCTGCTACCGTAGAAACAGGTGCAGTTATCCAGGTGCCTATTTTTATAGAAGAGGGTGAAGTCATTCAGATTGACACCAGAAGCGGAGAGTATCTTGGTCGTTCCAAGTAGAAAAGTTTACGCAAATTAAATGGGACGAATTTTCGTCCCTTTCTTTATAGCATTTATATAAGCAATATATGAGGTCACTGATGATAAAATTTGAAGAAATCAAATCCAACAAGAAACTGTGTATTGTTATTATCGCTGTATTAGCTGTGATTATTTTAGCTGTATGCGGTCTTTTAATATATAATAATGGTTTAGGACCTGTAGATGAAAACGATGATGAAGCTATTACGGTGGAAATTCCTTCCGGCAGCGGAGCAATAAGCATAATAGATATTCTGGATGAAAACGGTCTGATAAAAAGCCCGTCAATCGCAAAGCTTCATGTAAGGCTGGGAGGTTACGATTCGCTTCAAGCCAATACATATATCTTTTCCAAGAATATGGGGCTTAAAGAAATATTATCAGCCATAAACACAGGAGACTTCAACTATCTTTCTAAAAATCAGATAACGATAATAGAAGGTTCGACGTTACCTCAGGCAGCAGCGTCTATTGCAGAAAAATTGCCTTATTCAGCAGAAGAAATTATGGCCGTTTGGAATGACAGAGATTACCTGAACGAGCTTATCGATGAGTATTGGTTCCTTACCGATGAAATTTTGGATGACGGAATAATGTTTCCTCTGGAGGGATATCTTTATCCTGAAACTTACATCGTGACCGATGAAGAAATAAGTATAGAGGAACTGACAAAAATTATCCTTTCGATGACTGACCAACAATTGTCTGAACGCAAAGAGGATATAGAAGCTACAGGAATGACTGTTCACCAGTTTTTATCTTTGACGTCAGTAGTTGAATGCGAGTCCCTTTATGAAAAGGACAGGCCCATAATCGCCGGAGTGTTTATCAACCGCCTTGAGCAGGGAATGCCGCTGCAAAGCGACATAACGGTTCTCTATGCCCTTCAGGAGAAGCGGGTTAACGTCACATATCAGGATCTGGAAGTGGAATCAAAATACAATACCTATAAATATACCGGATTGCCTATAGGACCTGTATCAGCAGTGTCAGCTCCTGCTATGGACGACGTTATTTCATATGAGAAAACCGATTATTTGTTTTTCTTCGCTAAAGAAGACGGAACTGTGATTTATTCCAAAACTTTGGAAGAACATGAAAAAGCAATAGAAGAAAATCTATGGTATTGATATGATATCAAATAATATAACAAACGGTGATGTTACCAATTATATAAATGGGTTTTATAAACCACTGAATCAACAGATGGAAGCTTTGCGAAAGTCTGCAGAAGAAAATCATATTCCTATAATACTAAAAGAGACGGAAAGCTTCTTAGAATTTGTTGTCAAAGCTACAGCTCCCCGGCGTATTCTTGAAATCGGCACGGCCGTCGGATACTCAGCAGCTTTCTTTGCCTGCTTGGGAGCGGATGTTGTCACAGTGGAAAAGTCCGAAGAGATGGCCGGCATTGCTGCCGGCAACATTAAAAGGCTCGGCTTGGAGGAAAAAGTGACCATATTGACAGGTGACGGAGAAGAAGCTATACGTCAAAATATTAAGGAAGGCGATTTGTTCGATATGGTCTTTATTGACGCTGCCAAAAGCCACTACAAGAGGTTTTTAGACGCGTCTTTGCCGTTTTGCCATGAGAACACACTGATAGTATCTGACAATGTTTTATTGAAAGGAGCTACAGCTTCTGATTCTTTAGACATAAAAGGCAGATTCAAAACTAATATAAAAAGGATGCGCCAGTATTTAGATTATATAGAAGCTCACCCTCGACTGGACACGGTGATAATATCTTGCGGTGACGGACTGGCGCTGAGCAGGTGTATACGATGAAAAAACCGGAACTTCTGGCTCCGGCCGGAGATTTAGAAAAACTTAAAATTGCAGTTCTCTACGGTGCAGACGCAGTCTATTTCGGAGGAGAAAATTTCTCTCTCAGAGCAGGGGCAGGCAATTTCTCTTTAGAAGATTTGAAAGAAGGAATAGCCTTTGCTCATGCCAGAGGGGTGAAGTGCCATATGACTTTAAATTTTTTCGCTCATAACGAAGATGTACAGCCGTTTATGGAGTATCTAAGACAAATAAAAGATCTTGGTATAGATGCTTATATCGCAGCAGATCCTGGTGTTATAGACATGATTCATCAAATCATTCCTGATGCGCAGATTCATCTAAGCACACAGGCGAATATGACCAATTACATGACGGCCATGTTCTGGCACAAACAGGGCATTAGAAGACTGGTTTTAGCCAGGGAACTTTCTCTGGAAGAGATAAAGCAGATAAAGGAAAAAATACCTGAAGACATGGAGCTGGAGACCTTTGTTCACGGCGCCATGTGCATTTCCTATTCAGGCAGATGCCTTTTGAGCAACTTTATGATAGAGAGAGACGCCAACAGGGGAATGTGCGCCCATCCTTGCCGCTGGAAGTATGCTTTGGTAGAAGAGCAGAGACCCGGGGAATACTACCCCATAGAAGAAGATGATAGAGGCACGTATATTCTCAATTCTAAAGACCTATGCCTCATAAAAAACATACCTGAACTTATAAATGCAGGCATATCATCCTTCAAGATAGAAGGCAGAATGAAGAGCGTCTTTTATGTGGCGGCTGTAGTTTCTGCTTACAGAAAGGCAATAGACAGTTACGTAAGTGATCCTGACGGATATGTATTTAATCAGGAATGGATGGATGAACTATGCAAAGTAAGCCATAGAGAATTTACTACAGGTTTTTATTTCCATACTCCTGACAACAACGACCAAAACTATTTGACCAGTCAGTACACGAGAGATTATTCTTTTTTGGCTATGGTCAAAGAATACGATCCTGATTCTAGGATGGCTGTTTTAGAGCAGAGAAACAAAATGGTCTTAGGAGACGAAATAGAAATTTTTGGACCGAACACGGACTTCTTTGTACAAAAGATAGAGGAAATGTACGATGAAAATGATCAGCCTATAGATGCGGCTCCCCATCCTCAGCAGATAGTAAAGATGAAAATGTCGCATCCTGTTGAGCCATTTTTTATGTTAAGAAAAAGAAAGGAAGAAAAGTAATCAAAATGTTATCAGACCCCGACAGTTTGCCTATGCGAATAGGAATAATGGTTTTATTAGTAGCTATTCATGGATTGTTTGTAGCTATCAACACAGGTTTAGAGTCTTCAGGTCAGAGCAATGAAAAATATCAGTCGTCCAACAAACTGATAATGATTTTGTGCGATGTCTTCGGTGCTTGGCTGGCTTTTTATGATTGGCGCACAGCGGTAGGGTTTATATTGATCCTGCTCGTATTGGGACTGTATTTCCCTCATAAAATAGGATTGCATCACGATGAAGGGATAGCCCAAAAAACCAAATGGCTTGCCAACAGCATTTCTATTGTCTTAAGCCCTGTTACGGGTTTACTCATGGTCATAACCAACATGTTTTTAAAACTGTTTAGACAAGAAACCAATGTGAAAGACGATACTTTTTCAGAAGAAGAAGTCATGTCCATGTTGGAAGCAGGCAGGGAGTCCGGAGTGATAAAAGAAGAAGGGAAAAAGATGATAAATTCAGTCTTTGCCTTCGACGATAAACTGGCTTATGAGGTTATGACTCCGAGAACTGACGTATTTATGATAGACATAGAAGATCCTTTTGAAGAATACTTTGAAGATCTTATGACTCTTCGCTATTCCAGAATACCTGTATGTAAAGGTGAAATGGACAACATAATAGGAGTATTGCATATAAAGGATTATCTCAGAAAAGCGCGGGAAACCAGCTATGAAGACGTAGACATACCGTCCATACTCAGGAAAGCCTATTTTGTACCGGACACCAAAAACATAGATTCACTTCTTTTTGAAATGCAAAAATTAAGGCAGCAGATAGCCATTCTGATTGATGAATATGGCGGCTTCAGCGGCATAGTGACCATAGAAGACATTGTAGAACAATTGGTAGGCGATATAGATGATGAATACGATGAAGAAGAAGAGATAATTGATAAGGTGGATGACAGCACTTATCTGGTGGATGGAGATGTGGATTTGGACGATTTAAATGATGAACTTGGCATAGAGCTTCATTCAGATGACAGTGAAACCATAGGTGGATTCATAATCGATATACTGGGAGAAATACCTGACAAAAACGACATAGGCAAAGTTGTCGAATTTGAAAATTACAGATTTAAAATAATGTCAGTAGGAGAGAGAAGAATAGAAAGAATCAAGATATATATCTTAGAAGAACCATCTTCTGAAGATGATAAAGATTCCCCTGAAGAAAGTTAAATGTACACGCTTATTATATAAATTTTGTTTGTATACAATTGTTGATTTTAATTATCAGTATTGTTATAATAAAAGTGTTGTACTATAGATGCATTTTTTATTTTTGAGAGGTACTAAAATGAGTGAAAAAGTTTGTAACTGCAACGCGTCCGAAAAAAGGAAAGAACAGTTCAAAGAACTGCAGCCTGTTTTGGACCAGTATGCAAAAGTGCCGGGCAGTTTGATAACTATCCTGCAAAAAGCTCAGGATATTTACGGGTATCTTTCCATAGATACTATCAATTACATATCTGATGCTACCGGCATTAAACCAGCGAAAATTTACGGTGTAGCTACTTTCTACGCCCAGTTCAGACTGCAGCCTATCGGCAAGTATCTTATCATGCTGTGCCAGGGTACTGCGTGCCATGTAAACGGCTCTGAGATGATAGAAGAAGCCGTATGTGAACATCTGAACATCAAAGACGGAGAAACTACTGAAGACGGTATTTTTACTTTGAATAACGTAGCCTGCTTGGGCTGCTGCTCACTGGCTCCTGTTATGATGGTAAAGAGCGCCGACGGTGATGAGACTTACGGAAGCCTTACAAAGGAAAAAGTAACAAAGATCCTGGATGAAATCAGAGAAAGGGCATAGGAGGTAAAAGCATGAGAGTAGTAGTAGGACAAGGAAGCTGCGGAATCGCCTCCGGCGCAAAGAAAACCGTAGCTGAATTTGAAAAGCAGATTGCTGAAAAAAACCTCAATATCAGCGTTGACACTACAGGATGCGTAGGCACTTGTTACCTGGAACCTATAGTTGACGTATATGATGATGACGGTCAAATGACCAGATACGTCAAAGTTCAGCCTGATAAGGTAAAAGAAATAGTGGATAACCACCTTGTAGGACACAAGGTAGCAGAAGATATCGCTATTTCTGAGGAAGACAAAGAATTCGTAGCAAAACAGCAAAGAGTCGTTCTTAGGAACTGCGGTGTAATAAACCCTGAAAACATAGACGAGTACATTGCAGTAGGCGGCTATAAAGCCATAGAAAAGGTTCTCAAATCCATGAAACCGGAAGAAGTTATCGAAGAGATCAAAGTTTCCGGCTTAAGAGGAAGAGGAGGCGCAGGCTTCCCGACATGGTTTAAGTGGAATGCTGCTAAACAGAGCCCAGGTAAAGAAAAATATTTGGTATGTAATGCCGACGAAGGAGATCCGGGTGCATTCATGGACCGTTCCGTTCTTGAAGGAGACCCTCATTCCCTTCTGGAAGGAATGATAATAGGTGGATACGCTATGGGAGCATCTCAGGGCGTTATTTATTGTCGTGCCGAATATCCTCTGGCAATTAAGAGACTGGAGATAGCCATGGCTCAGGCAAGAGAGAGAGGATTCCTTGGTAAAAATATCTTTGGCAGCGGCTTTGATTTTGACATCTATATCAAAGCCGGAGCAGGCGCATTTGTGTGCGGAGAAGAAACAGCACTTATCGCTTCCCTGGAAGGCGAAAGAGGTATGCCTAGACTTAAACCTCCTTTCCCTGCTGCAAAGGGATTCTGGCAAAAGCCTACAGATATCAATAACGTAGAAACACTTGCAAACGTACCTTGGATTATATATAACGGAGGCGCTGCATTCGGCGCTATGGGAACTGAGCAGAGCAAAGGAACAAAAGTGTTTGCTCTTGCCGGTAAGATTAAAAAAGGCGGCTTGGTAGAAGTCCCTATGGGAATGACTTTAAGAGAAGTCCTCTACGATATCGGCGGCGGTATAAAGAATGATAAAAAGTTCAAAGCCGTTCAGATGGGTGGACCTTCCGGCGGATGTATACCTGCAGAATTGATAGATACTCCTGTTACATACGAAGATATCAACAAAACAGGCGCTATCGTAGGTTCAGGCGGTATGATAGTAATGGATGAAGATACATGCATGGTAGACATGGCAAGATACTTCCTCAACTTTACTCGCGATGAATCCTGCGGAAAGTGCAACTACTGCCGTATAGGCACTAAGAGAATGCTGGAAATCCTTGAGAGAATTACCAACGGAGAAGGCAGAGACGGAGATATAGAGAAGCTGGAAGAACTGGCTCAGAAGATAAAAGACGGTTCCCTCTGCGGACTGGGACAAACAGCTCCAAATCCTGTTCTCACAACTCTGAAGTATTTCAGAAACGAATATGAAGACCATATTTACAATCATAAATGTACAGCAGGCTCATGCAAAGCTCTGATAACTTACAACATTACAGACGCATGTAAGGGCTGTACTGCTTGCTCCAAGAAATGCCCTGTAGGAGCAATTTCCGGTTCAGTAAAAGAAAAACACGTTATCGACCATGACAAGTGTATCAAGTGCGGCAAGTGCCTTGAAACATGCAAATTCGGCGCGATAGAAAAGAAATAAGGGAGGAGGAAAATAACTTATGAACAAGTTCAGACTTAACATAAACGGCAAAGAAGTTACAGGTATTGCCGGCCAGACCATTCTGGAAGTCGCCAGAGAAAATGACATCTTCATTCCTACTCTCTGCTATGACGAAAGAACTAAAATTTACGGTTCCTGCGGTCTTTGTATGTGCGAAGTGGAAGGAAACCCTAAGCTTTGCAAAGCGTGCGCTACAGAAATCGCTCCAGGTATGGTAATAAGAACAAATACTGAAAGAGTAATAGAATCAAGAAAAACCAATTTGGAATTGCTGCTGTCAAATCATACAGGTGACTGCAGACCTCCATGCGTACTGGCTTGCCCTGGGCAGACTGACTGTCAAGGATATGTAGGCCTCATAGCCAACGGAGAATATGAAAAAGCTTTGGAGCTTATAAAGGACAAGATTCCGCTACCTGCTTCCTTAGGAAGAGTATGTCCTCATCCATGTGAAGAAAAGTGCAGAAGAGGATTGGTAGACGAGCCTGTTTCAATTCAACAGCTAAAGAGATTCGCTGCTGACAGAGATCTGGAAGGCGAAGTTTTCGTGCCTGAGTGCGAAGAAGATACAGGAAAATCCGTTGCAATAATCGGCGGCGGTCCTATGGGACTTTCAGCTGCTTACTTCCTCAGACAGATGGGCCATGCAGTAACCGTCTTCGAATCCATGCCTAATGCCGGCGGTATGCTTAGATACGGTATCCCGGAATACAGACTGCCAAAAGCTGTATTGGACGAAGAAATCGCTACTATAGAAAGCATGGGAGTAGATATCATAACCAATACAAAAGTAGGCGTTGACATTCCTTTCGAAACCATCAGAAACGATTATGACGCTGTTCTCCTGGGAATAGGCGCATGGGTATCCACAGGCGTAGGATGCAAAGGAGAAGATGCGGAAGGCGTTATCGGAGGAATTGACTTCCTGAGAAGAGTAGTAAGAAATGAAGAAATCGGCATGGGCAAGAAAGTTGCCATCGTCGGAGGCGGAAACACCGCTATGGACGCATGCAGAACTGCAGTAAGGCTGGGCGCTGAGGAAGTTTACAATATCTACAGAAGAACTAAAGACGAAATGCCTGCTGACATGGTAGAAATCGAAGAAGCTGAAGAAGAAGGCGTTATCTTCAAGAATCTGAGAAATCCATTGGAAGTAGTAAAAGACGAAAACGGTCACGTAAAAGAAGTTGTTCTTCAAGTTATGGAACTGGGAGAACCTGATGCTTCCGGCAGAAGAAGACCTGTCCCTGTAGAAGGAAAGACAGAGACTATAGCTATAGACACTATGATTCTTGCCATCGGCCAAGCTGTAGACGCTTCCATGTTCGACTGCGACAAGACAAGAAAGAATGCCATAGCTTACGATCCGGAAACATTTATGACCAGCATGCCTGGAGTATTTGCAGGCGGAGACTGCGGTAACGACAAGATTTCTATCGCCATCGAAGCTATAGCTGATGCTAAAAAGGCAGCAGCCAGCATCGACGCTTATCTGTATGGCGAAGAAGTAAAATACAGAAAGCCTTATGTGGTTGAGAGAGACGACATAACGGAAAAGACTTTCGAAGACAGAGAAAGAATGTGCAGACCTGAAATTCCGCAGCTTTCTGCCGAAGAAAGAAAAGGCAACTTCAGCGAAGTTATCCCTTGCGGATTCACTGAAGAACAGGCTGTAGCTGAAGCTTCCAGATGTCTGGAGTGCGGATGCCACGATTACTTTGAGTGCAAACTGATAGATTATGCAAATCAGTATGATGTACATCCTGACAGATTTGCAGGTGAAAAGCACACCATAGAATACGAAGACGATCATCCATTCATCGTAAGAGACCCTAACAAGTGTATCCTCTGCGGACTTTGCGTAAGAGTTTGCGATGAGGTTGTAGGCGTAGGCGCTTTAGGTCTCGTAAACAGAGGATTCGATACGGTTGTAATGCCAAACATGGGAAAATCCCTTGCTGATTCGGGATGTATCTCTTGCGGTCAGTGCGTAAGCGTTTGTCCTACAGGCGCTCTCCAGGAGAGAACTACAATGATAAAGGAAACTCCTGTAGCTACAGAAGAAACTTACACAACTTGCTCATACTGCTCAGTAGGCTGCAGCATCAAGCTGGAATCCTGCGGAGACATGCTTATAAAGGCTAACCCTGATAAGGACGGAGCAGTTAACAAGGGTCTTATCTGCGGCAAAGGAAAGTGGGGCTTCGATTGCTCAATGCTGGAAGACAAGCTGGAAGAGCCTTTCGTTAAAGAAGACGGACGTTTCAGAGAATCAGATTACCATGAAGCTTTCGTACTCGTTGCCAAGAGATGCCAGTCTGTAGCGGCTAAATACGGAAAAGATGCAGTTGCTGTATCAATTTCAGACAGATATACCAACGAAGAAGCTTACGCCATGAAGAGAATGGCAGAAGCTATGGGCGCAAAGGTTCTCTGCATGAACAACAGAGAAAGCGGTCTTGAAAAAGTAACCGGCCTTAACGCTTCTCCTAACACAATAGACGAATTGCTTTCAACCAACCTGATTCTCAAGGTAGGCTTCCAAGATGAAGCTTCCAGAGTTATCGCTCTGAAGATAAAGCAGGCTGAAGAAGCAGGCGCTAAAGTTATGACCGTTTGCAACGGTGAAAACAGCTTAGCTCTTCTTAAAGAAATAGCCAAAGCTATCATCGACAGCGGAAAAGCTAAGAATGTAGCCGGATATGATGAATTCGCCGCTTCAGTGGCAGACGTAAAAGTAAGCGAAGAAGCGAAGAACATCGCAGACGCTTATCTTGCCGCCAAGAAGGCTATGATCGTTTACCAGCAGAACGAGCTGACAGTAGATGCTGCAGTTCTTATCGCTGATATAGCAATGCTTTCCGGCCATATCGGAACTCCTAGAGACGGTATCTTAGCTATCAGACCTAAGAACAATACTCAAGGTCTCATCGACATGGGAATCACAGCCGGAAAAGAAGCTCTTGACGGAGTAAAAGCCCTGGTAGTATTCGGCGAAAACGCTGAAATCAATACTGACGCTTTAGAATTCCTGGCTGTATGCGATACTCACATGACCGAGCTGGGAGCAAAAGCTGACGTAGTTATACCTGGAACAGGCTTTGCTTCTACCAGCGGAACATATACCAATACTGAGAGAAGATTGCAGCTGGTAGAACCTGCTATAGATGAAGGCATATTGTTTGCTAACTGGGAAGTTGCAGCTGAAATTGCTCACGTATTCGAAGTTGACCTTGACTGGGAAGATACTGACGATATTTCAGATGAGATGTCCGATACAGTTGAAGCATACAAATATGCAGAGCTGGGCGAAGTTTTGGGAGGAGTTCTTGCTCCTGCAGAAGGCGCTGCATTGGTTGCTGTTGCTGACGGCCCTGCCTTCGACGAGCTGCCTTGCACAGACAGCTTGATGCAGGTTATCTCAATGAGACTGCCAAAGCCGGCAAACCCTACGGCATAAAAATAAAATTTGATTTTTTTCAGAGAGCTTCGGCTCTCTGTTTTTTTATTGCAAAAGAGTGACTTCATGTAATTCATTATGCGGTAACATGCGAGATCCTTTTCTCAGCAGTCGACTCATATTAAAGCACATGGCTATCTTGGTATTGTTATCCGAAAATACAATTTTCGTATCCGTAGAATATGTTTTTTGATAACAATCATGCGATTTCGGATAACGATGTAGAGAAAGCGAAAGCCAGCTGCCAGCAGCACATTATGCTGTACACCATGCAGCACATAATGCCTAGAAATTCGACAGACTTGCAGGCTTGTTCATCACGGTACGGACAGAGAACAAACTTCCTCTGTTTTTTTAAAATTTTCTTTAAATCCCTTTATTTCTAAAAAGTTAATTTAAGTTCTTTTATAGTTACTGTCATAAAACCTTGTCCTATTCATAGAATGTAATAATCAAAAGAAAAGAGGACTTGCCAATGAATACATTCAGAGAAATCTTAAGCAGGCTGCCTTCATCCATATGCCAAGAGCTGGAAATATTACCTGACAACGACCTTAAAAGTCTTGAAGAAGTTAGATTGAGATGCGGACAGCGCATAACTCTCAGATTTACAGGGAGGGAGAAGAATCTGACACGGATAGTAACAAAAGATGATTTGCAGAAAATTTTAAACAATCTAATAAAATATTCGTACTACGCCTACGAAGAAGACTTGGCAAAAGGGTTTGTGACCATAGAAGGCGGTCATCGCGTCGGAATATGCGGCAAGGCGGTGGTCAAAAACGGACAACCGTCACTAATCAAAGAAGTCAGCTCTATGAACATACGATTTACGAAGGAAATAAAGGGATGTGCCAATTCGCTGTTGCCAATGCTGATTAAAAACAACAGACCTGAAAACATCCTTATAGTTTCTCCTCCAGGATGCGGCAAAACTACTCTTCTCAGAGATATAGCAAGAGCATTGAGCATGAGGTCCATTCAGGTGGCCATATGCGACGAGAGATCGGAAATAGCCGGAATGTACAATTCTGCCCCCAGCTTTGATCTGGGACCAAGGACAGATATTCTCGATGGCTGTGACAAGATATACGGCATCCCAATTTTAATCCGATCCATGGCGCCGCAAGTGATAATTACAGATGAAATAGGAAAAGCGGGGGATGTGGCAGCTGTTGAACAATGTATCAACGCCGGCATATCGCTGGTAACATCCATACACGGATGCTGCAGACGGGATGTGGTCAACTCCAACATAAATGCATTGTTAGAGAAGAAATTTTTCAGCAGCATAATTTATCTTTCAGGCGAAAAGGGCCCCGGAAATATAAAGGAGATAGAACATGCTTAGGCTGGCAGGCCTTTTAGGTATAGTAATAGCGCTAGGACTTTTAGGCATAATGAAATCTCAGCAATTGGGAGCCAGGGTAAAATTACTCGAAGATTTTCTTCAGATGGTACTGGAGCTGAAGGGGCAGATAAGCTATTTCAAGGAACCGCTTCCTGCAATATTTGAAAAAGTAAAGAAAAAAAGCGATTCTAAAGCTTTTATGCTTTTAAACCAAAGTGGGGAAGAGCTCAGGCAAAAAGACGCTGAAATCGCTCAAATCTGGCCCAAAACGGTATCTGAAAATTACAAAGGACAGCCCCTTACAAAAGACGACCTGGAATTGTTTGATTATCTCGGCACCTTTATAGGGCAGACTGACTACGACAACCATTTATTTCACTTTTCTTATATGGAAGAAAAACTCAACTCCCAAATAAATGACAGCAAAAATGATTTGAAAGTTAAAGGACCTATGTACAGAAAAATCGGCTTTTTCTTGGGAGCCATATTAGCCATATTATTTATTTAAGGAGATACGATGACTTTTGAAATAGATATTTTATTTAAAATAGCAGCCATAGGCATAGCTATAGCGCTGCTGAACCAAATCCTTTCCAAAGCAGGACGGGATGAAGAAGCTATGATGATAACTTTAGCCGGCGTAATAATAGTGCTTGCCATAGTCATAAAGATGGTCAGTGAGTTCTTTGAGGAAATAAGAGTTTTCTTGGATTTTTAAAATGGTTACTTTGCTTAAAATATGCGCTGTAGGTATAGTTGCTGTTATAATAATCATTCTCGTCAAACAATACAAACCGGAGTTGGCTACAGGAGTTTCTATATGTGCTTCCGTGATCATGCTCTTTTTTATCATCGGCAGCCTTAAAGAAGGATTTGATTTCATATCTGATTTGTACGGCAGACTTTCCTACGGAAAAGAGTATTTTCCTATAATACTGAAGGTTCTCGGTATAGCTTATATAACGGAATTTGCCGTAGCTATATGCAATGACGCCGGAGAAAAGTCCATAGGCAGCAAAATAGAGCTGGCCGGCAAGATAGCGATTTTTTTCGCGGCTATACCGATCTTCGTATCATTATTGGATTTGCTTAACGGTTTACTTTAATGGATTACCAACAGATTTTAGAAGAACAATTTGATAACGTGATAGACCGGGGAACTATCGATGGCATTGCTGATCAAGCCGATGATATTACATATGGGCTTGCACAGCAATTTTCCCTGGAAAACATATTCAACGCCACTTTGCAGGGGGAAAGCATATTTAATAATCCTGTGCTTGTAGATGAAATTAAAGATTTGCTGCTTTACGAAGTAAAAAGCGCTTTAGTAATATGCGTTGAGATATTGAGCATATGTATAATAATAGGTTTGCTGAAAAGTCTCTCCTCTTCATTTAACAGCAAATCAGTTTCTGACATAAGCATGATGGTATGCACCATGGTCATCATAGGACTTTCAATCAACAATTTTCGCATTTCCTATGATCTTGCCATAGATTCTGTTGGAACTATGGCTGATACTATGGCCATACTTGCGCCTATACTCATAGGCATCCTGATATCTACCGGAGCAATCACTTCGGGGACAATCTTGAGTCCTATGATAATAGGCTCAATTTCAGGCATAGCATTTATAGTTAAAGCAATAATATTACCGGCGCTTTTTACGTCTACAATACTTTTTTTGATAAATTGTTTAACAGAAAAAGATTATGTAAATAAAATCGCAAAATTGATAAGGAATGCTGCCGTAGCTGTGATGGGATTGCTAATGGTTGTGCTTACCGGGATAATATCCATTCAAGGTCTACTTGCGGACACGTCAGACGGACTTTTGATAAACACAGCCAAGTACTCGTTAAGTTCTTTCATTCCCATAGTAGGTGGCTTCACCTCTGACACAGTGGATTTGTTTCTCAGGTGCATGTCATCTATAAAAAGCGTTGTAGGCGTGTTTGGAATCATACTGCTTTTGCTGCTTATTTTGGTGCCTCTGATAAAGATAGTGATCATTGCCGTAATATACAAGCTGGCAGCTGCGCTTTGCGAGCCGGTTACCGACACAAAGATTGCGGATGGTCTCAATGAAATGGGCAGCTGTCTCATATCCATAGGTTCAATTATGCTATTTAACGCTTTGCTTTTCATCATGTTCATAACAACCATAATGAAGATAGGAGGCGGATGATGGAGCAGCTGTTTACTTGGGTAAAAGATGTGTTTTTAATAATAATTTCTCTTACTTTTTTTCAGATATTGATACCCGATTCCAATATGGCCAAATATTTAAAATTTATATTTTCTCTTATGATTCTTACGGTAATATTAGAGCCTATAATTAATTTAATAGATATGAAGTAATAAATCATATAGTTTTTCATATAAATAGGAGTGAGATTATGTTTGAAAAAATAGCAGGCAAGGAAAACTTCATAAAGCTTATAACGATTCTTTTAATCGTTTCGGTAGGCATACTTGCGCTCAGCATTTTGACTGATTCTTCTGATGGACGGAAACAGATAATGGACTTGGACGGAGGTTCTGAAGAACAGTTATGCAGCGTACTTTCCAGCATTGAAGGTGTGGGAGACGTGGAAGTTATGGTTCAATATGACACCGAAGATAATGTTTCAGGAGTGATAGTCATTGCGGAAGGCGGTTCTGACCCGGTGATTGCCAACAATCTTACTCAGGGAGTTTCAACCTTGTTTAATATTCCGGTTTCAAACGTAATAGTTTTTGAAAAAGAACAGGAGGAGTGACTTTGAAAAAGAAGTTTAGTTATAAGGATATTTTGTACAAGAGCAAAAGATTAGCTGTATTGGGCCTTATCGTAGTGTTTGGCACAGGAATTATCGTAACCTCAGGATTGGACAAAAACGAAGAAATTCCCACCCATGACGGAGAAGTTCTGGTAGATAGCCTGGCCGTTTCAGAAGAAGAGCAAAAAGAACAAGCTGAAGCTGCAAACGGAGACTTCGACCAGATGCGTGCTCAGATGGAGCTGGAAAGGAACAAACTTATATCTACTCTTGATTCAACTATCAATAACAGCAACAACGAAAATGAAAAGAAAAATGCATCAGCTGAGAAGCAGAGAATATTAGATTATATGGAAACTGAACTGGCTATAGAAAGTATAATAGCTCAGAAAAACCTTCCTGATTCCTTCGTACTCATTACGGAGAGTAGCATAAACGTAACTGTTGACCAGCAAGAGCTGGATACCAATACAGTAGCCAAGATATGCGACATAGTAATGCGTGAAACCGGAAAATCTGCAGATAAGATCATAATACAGAGCAAATATTAGTCCTCCAGAGTCTTACATATCCAAATAATATAGCTTAAATAAGAGCCCCTTGCCGATATGCAAATATAATTGAAAAGCAGGGGCTTTTCTGTTATAATTTTTTAGAGGTGATCATATGTCGGATAAACAGGTACAAAACAAGATATCAGAAGAAATAATCTGCATGGCAGCTATGCGCGCTGTCTTAAATGTACCTGGAGTCAACCATCTTTGTGATAGCCTGGCTGATAACATTACAAAGATGATCGCAGGTAAGGATTCCCCTTATAAGGGTATAAAATTGACGAGGGATAAAGACGTGCTGTCTATAGACGTTTTTTTAATCGCCGATTACGGCGTCAAAATACCGCAGCTTGCCTGGGATATACAAAACGCTGTTAAAAAAAGCGTCAGCAATATAACAGATACCATATTAAACGCAGTTAACATACATGTGCAGGGAGTAGCTCTTCCTGACAGATTTAGGAGCAGCAATGAATAGGAAAGAAGCAAGAAACTTAACTATGCAATATATCTTCCAGATGGAAGCGCAGCAAAACTTCTCAGCAGAAGGACTCAAAGATTTTCTGGATGACAGAGAGCCGGGAAAGCAAAGAGAGTATATCGAAAAGACTCTTAAGAGCCTATGTGAAAATTTAAGTAATATTGATGATTGCATAGAATCACATAGCGTCGGATGGGCTGTACCGAGAATGGCCAAGACGGATCTGGCTATTTTAAGGCTGGCAGCAGCTGAAATTCTTTATGATGATCAGATACCGAAATCCGTTTCCATCAATGAAGCTGTAGAACTGGCCAAAATCTACGGTGACGATAAGTCTCCGGGATTTATCAACGCAGTATTGAAAAATATAGGATAGGACATATTAAGGCAGGTAATATGGAGAGAAGAATGCTTTCTTTCGGTATAGACACCAGCAATTATAAAACTTCTGTGGCCATCGTGGCGCAAGATGGCGAGATACTTTTCGATAAACGTTCTTTTTTAGACGTAAAAAAAGGGCAGAGAGGACTTAGGCAGTCCGAAGCCTTTTTTCAACATGTCAACAGATTGCCGGATTTTATCTGCGATTTGTTGGGAAACGACAGCATAAGAGAAGCCATAGGGTGTATAGCCGTTTCAGACAGGCCGAGACCGGTAGCCGGCTCATATATGCCTGTTTTTAGTGCGGGACTTTCCTTTGCCAGAGCTTTAAGCGCAGCGTTAAATGTACCTCTTTATGCTTTTTCCCATCAGGAAGGCCATGTGGAAGCTGTTCGGTATTATTCGGCTATAAAAGAAAAAAATTCATTTATATGCTTTCATTTCAGCGGAGGCACGACAGAAGCCGTGCTGGTAGACAGAAAAAGAGGAAGCTTTGACATCGTGGGCGGAAGCAAAGATATATCATACGGTCAAGTGCTGGACAGAATAGGAGTCGCTCTTGGTTTTGATTTTCCTTGCGGAGAAAATATAGATAAGCTGGCGCTTGCGTGTACAAAACACAGAGATATCTTTTCACCGATAAAGGTAAACGATTGTTTTCTCAATCTTTCAGGCATAGAAAGCCAGGGACAGAGGACCATCGAAAGTTATCCGCCGGACGAAATTGCTTGGAGTCTGATGGATCGGCTGTGTTGCTCTGTTAAAAAGATGACGCTGCAGCTTTGTAAAAAATATCAAATAAGCGACTTCATATTTGCAGGCGGAGTATCTGCCAGCCAATATTTAAGACGATACATGAAAGAGAGTCTCCCGGACAAGATTAATTTGGTGATGGGCGACCCGGGACTTTCGACAGATAACGCTGTAGGTACGGCGTTGCTGGGAGGAAATAAAATATGGCTTTAAAACCCGTAACAGTATCACAGTTAAATGAATATATAAGCAGAATCCTTTCAACAGATCCTTTGCTCGGCAATATTTCTGTAAAGGGAGAAATATCGAACCTAAAGTATCATAGTTCAGGACATGTTTACTTTTCAATGATAGATGACAGCAGCAAAATAAATTGCTTTCTGCCGGCGTCTTATGCAAGAAATCTGAACTTCCAGCTGGGCGATGGAATGGAAATAACGGTGCATGGATACATCAACGTATATAAAAAAGGCGGGGCTTACACGCTGTTTATAAGAACAATAGAAGTATCCGGAGAAGGGAATCTTTCCCTGGCTTTCGAACTTCTGAAAAACAAGCTGGAGCAAGAGGGATTGTTTGATCCTGCTCACAAGAAAAGAATACCTGAATTTCCCAGAAAAGTCGGCGTAGTAACATCTGCAACGGGAGCTGCTGTGAGAGATATACTTAAAATAATAAGCTCGCGTACTAAATTAGTAGACGTTACGGTCTTTCCTGTTCTGGTACAGGGAAGCGAAGCTGCGGCCAACATGGCTACTACGTTGGATATGATAAATGAGAAATTCAGAGATATAGACGTGTTGATATTGGGCAGAGGCGGAGGTTCCTCGGAGGATCTATGGGCTTTCAACGAAGAAAAGCTGGCAAGAGCAGTGTATAGAAGCGACATTCCTATCATTTCCGCAGTAGGTCACGAAACGGACTTTTCCATATGTGACTTTGTGGCAGATTTAAGAGCTGAAACTCCTACAGCAGCGGCTGAAATTGCTGTGCCTGATGACCAGCTTATAAAAGCAAAGATAGATAATATTATGCATCAGCTTTCTTCTTTTTTACAGAACAAGCTGAAATATTACAGTCTGCTTTCCGAAAGCTGCAGGAAAGACATGAAAAATACTTTAACAGTAAGGATACAAACCCTTAAACATAAAATGGAAAAAGCCATATTAACGTTGGAAGAAAACAATCCCGTAAAAGTTCTTTTTAAGGGATACGCCATCATCAAAGATACGGATGGGCAGACAGTGTCTTCTGCGTCGGATATGGAAGCGGGTGCAGAATATAAATTTATCTTTAGAGACGGAACCGTAAATGTCGTTCTGTCTTCTGTCAGGAGAGAAGGTGAATAAAAATTGACTTTTGAAGAATCTATGAAAAAGCTGGAAGAAATGGCAGAAAAAATTAAAAGTGAAGAGACAACTCTTGAAGAAGCTATAGCGTATTATGAAGAAGGAATAAAATGCTATAGACAGTGTAGCAATATTCTTGAAAACGCAGAGCAAAAAATCCAAATTTACGGACAAGATTATCAAGATGCGGAGGAATAAATTATGGATAGAAGCTATGATGAATATAAAGAAATAGTCAACGCTCACTTGATGGATTTTATGCCAAATATAGACAATAAAAGCATATCTCTATATGAATCGATGAAATACAGCCTGATGGCAGGAGGTAAACGGCTGAGACCCGTCCTTCTCCTGGCTTCGTGCGAGTTTGCCGGCGGCAACATCAGAGAGGCCATTCCTTATGCTTGCGCCATGGAATACATTCACACATATTCCTTGATTCATGATGATTTGCCGGCTATGGACAATGATGATCTGAGGAGAGGAAGGCCGACCAATCATAAGGTTTACGGAGACGCTATCGCTATCCTTGCCGGAGACGGATTGCTTACGACAGCTTTTGAAGTGATCAACAAAGACATGATGCTTTATTACGATTCGCCTGAGAAGATAACGAAACGAGTAAATGCGGCATATCAAATAGCCAGTGGAGCAGGTGTAAGAGGCATGGTTGCAGGTCAGGTATCTGATATTGAAGCAGAAAATGCAGTGGCTTCCAATGAAATGCTTGAGTATATTCATCTTAACAAGACAGCAGCACTGATCAAAGCCTCCATAAAAGCCGGCTTATATCTTGGAGATTATGATGATAAGATGATAAATGACATGAGCAAATATGCAGATAACTTAGGACTTGCATATCAAATTGCAGACGATATATTAGACGTTGTCGGTAATCCTGAAGAACTGGGAAAAGCGACAGGCTCAGATGAAAAGAAACACAAAAACACATATATTTCCATAAATGGTGTTGTTGCAGCCCATCAGAGGCTTCAAGAACTCACATCGGAGGCAGTCAACGCTATAGCAGATTATTATGATAACGCAGAATTTTTTAAGGATCTTGTTCTTAAACTTGCAAATAGAAATTACTAATTTTATCAATAGTTCGAAGGAAAATAAATGAGTAAAGATATTACAGAATACAACTTCCCAAAAGATTTAAAAAATATGTCGATAAAGCAGATGGATTTGCTGTCCTATTCGATAAGAGATTTTCTTATCGAGAATGTATCCTCTACAGGAGGACATTTGGCATCCAACTTAGGAGTAGTTGAACTTACAATAGCGTTGCACAAAGTTTTCAACACTCCATATGATAAGATAATTTGGGATGTAGGGCATCAATCATATGTGCATAAAATTCTCACAGGAAGAGCGTCTCAATTTGACACGCTAAGAAAACTTGACGGGTTAAGCGGATTTCCTAAAAGCAAAGAGAGTCCTTATGATTGTTTTGATACCGGTCACAGCAGCACATCTATTTCTGCTGCAGCAGGAATGGCTGCAGCCAGAGACCTAAAAGGAGAGAAAAATGAAGTCATCGCTGTTATCGGAGATGGTTCTCTTACGGGAGGGATGGCTTATGAGGGACTTAACAACATAGGAGACAGCAAATCCAAAGTCATAGTAATACTGAATGACAACGGCATGTCTATCTCCCCCAACACCGGCGGAATAGCCAAACATCTGGGCAATCTCAGAACTTCCAAGGGCTATCTGGGTTTAAAGAAGTTTATAAAGAAACATCTGAATCCTGCTTCAAATTTCGGAGGCACTTTAGCAGCCGGGCTTGCAGATATAAAAAACGATATAAAATACTCTATTATGGACTACGGCGGAGTTCTTTTTGAAGAGCTTGGTTTCACATATTTCGGCCCGGTAGACGGACATAACATTTCAGACCTTATAGACGTTATGATAAAGGCTAAAAACCTCAATGAGCCTGTGATAATACATACCATAACTAAAAAAGGAAAAGGTTATATAAATGCAGAAAAGGATCCGGGAAAATTTCATGGCATAGGACCTTTTGATACAACTACCGGAGCACTTTTGGATAAATGTGAAGGAGTATCTTATTCTAAACTTTTAGGAAAATTTGTTTTAGACTTGGCGGAGTCAGATACGTCTATCGTAGCCGTAACTGCTGCCATGGGCGAAGCCACGGGGCTTGGAGAGTTTAATAAAAAATTTCCCGAAAGATTTTTCGATGTGGGAATTGCTGAAGAACACGCGGTTACTTTTGCTGCCGGTCTTGCAAAAGAAGGCATGAAACCGCTTGTTGCCATATATTCATCTTTCCTTCAACGAGGATATGACCAATTGATGCAAGACGTATGCATGCAGAACTTGCCTGTAGTGTTTGCTATAGATAGAGCAGGTTGCGTAGGAGCTGACGGAGAAACTCACAACGGAATGTTTGACCTTTCGTATCTGTCATCTATGCCTAATATGACGGTTTTGACGCCAAAAGACGGCAATCAGCTAAAAGCCATGTTGGATTACGCCTTTAGCTTAAAAGCTCCTGTAGCCATCCGTTATCCTAGAGGCAATACAGAATACGATAAAAATATTATGTCTACTTATGACGGGAAAAATATTAGAATACTTTCTCAAGGCAAAGTTGACATATGGGCCTGCGGAAAGATGTTTGAATGCGGCGCAGCAGTAGCGGAAATGCTTCAGAAAAAAGGCATAAAAGCCGGCTTGGTGGATGTAACATCCGTCAAACCGCTTGATTTAGAGCCTTTTGATTTTTCGTGGAAAAAGACCAAGCTGGTTGTAACCATAGAGGACCATTCTGTGATAGGAGGCGTTGGACAGCAGTTGGCAGCAGCTCTCACGTCATATGATGCAAGAGTTATGGCTGTAGGATGGCCGGATGAGTTCGTTCCACAAGGAACTTTTCAGCAGCTGGCAGAACGCTATGGTCTTACACCTGAAAAAATAACTGAAAGGATATGTGAAACACTTGAAAGAAAGGCTTGATATACTCCTCGTAGAAAAAGGACTGTTTTCGTCTAGAGAAAAGGCGAAAGCATCCATAATGGCCGGAATTGTCACCGTAGACGGGCAAATAAGCGATAAAGCCGGTACTTTAGTGGATACGGAAGCTGCCATCGCCGTAAAAGAAAATATATGTCCTTACGTAAGCCGCGGAGGCTTAAAGCTGGAAAAGGCTATGGAAAGCTGGGACATCCATTTAAATGAAAAAACATGTATGGATATAGGCGCTTCTACAGGAGGATTTACAGACTGTATGCTGCAAAAAGGCGCGTCAAAAGTATATGCGGTGGACGTAGGATACGGTCAATTGGATTATAAGCTTCGCTGTGACAATCGTGTGGTCAATATGGAGAAATGCAATATAAGATATATTGATAAGAACGCTATTGATCCTTTGGATTTCATCAGTGTTGATGTGTCTTTTATTTCCCTCAAACTTGTTTTTCCGGTGGCCTGTGAGCTTTTAAAATCAGACGGTAAGATGGTCTGCCTTGTGAAGCCGCAGTTTGAAGCAGGAAGAGAACAAGTAGGTAAGAAAGGCATTGTAAGAGACAAAAAGGTGCATATACAGGTCATTGAAAATGTGATAAAATATACGATAGATAACGGTCTCAATCCGGCAGGCTTGACTTACAGTCCTGTTAAAGGAGCTAAGGGAAATATTGAATATCTTCTGTACATCGATGGCAAGGCAAAAGGCATTGAGGAGCCTTGTGACATCGATATAGAAGAGGTGGTGAGCAACTCCCATGAGGAGCTGGAATAAAAAGTATCGATAAGATCGAAGAAGGAGAAGATGATATGAAATTATCAAAAAAGGTACAGGCAATGGAACTCTCTCCAATAAGAAAATTTGTTCCATATGCAGACGCAGCCAGAGCAGCAGGAAAAAAGGTATATGGGCTTAACATCGGTCAACCTGATATTAAGACTCCGGAGGCATTTTTTAAAGCAGTAAAGGGCTTTGATGAGGAGGTCCTTGCTTATGCCAATTCTCAAGGTGTGGCAGAGCTTTTGGACGCGCTTGCAGGATACTATAAGAGAATAGGTCTTGATTTCGAGAGGAAAAATCTTCTTGTAACTGACGGCGGCTCTGAAGCAATCAATATGCTGATGACTGCTATACTGGATGAAGGCGATGAAGTAATCATGGCGGAACCGTTTTATACCAATTACAAAACCTTCGTAGGCCAGGCAGGCGGCAAAGTTGTTGCTATACCTACTACAGCAGAAGACGGATATCAGTATGCTGTAAAAGAGAAGATTGAGAATGTTATAACGCCTAAGACCAAGGCTATTTGCATCATCAATCCTGGAAACCCTACAGGCAAGGTTCTTACTAAAGATGAAATGAAACTCATCGTCGATATCGCTCTTGCTCACGATTTATTCATCATTGCAGATGAAGTGTACAGAGAGTTCGTATATGACGGAAAGGAAATGACCACCTTTGGTTCATTTAAAGAGGCCGAGCAAAATGTAATCATTGTAGACTCCGTTTCAAAACGCTTTTCAGCCTGCGGCGCCAGAATAGGTTCTATTGCTTCAAAAAACGAAGAACTTATGCAAAACCTGCTGAAACTGGCTCAAGCAAGGCTTTGCTGTCCTACTATCGACCAAATAGGAGCAGCGGCTCTTTACAATCTTGATCCTTCTTATTTTAACGATATAAAGAAAGAGTATGAGCACAGAAGAAACGTGTCGGTTGAAGCTCTGAACGAAATTGAAGGAATCAAATACGGAGTTCCTGAAGGCGCTTTTTACATAACATGCCAATTACCTGTAGATAATGCGGAAGATTTCCTGATGTTCCTGCTTACTGAATTCGATGTAGACGGAGAGACCTGCATGTTTGCTCCTGCAGGAGGCTTTTTCAGCACGCCGGGTGTAGGGCAATCAGACATACGTATCGCTTATGTATTAAACGCAGAAGATATGAAGGCAGGCATCAATATAATCAAAGAAGGAATCAAAGCATATAACAGCAGATAAAGGAGAAACGAAAAAGATGAAATTATCCCCAATGATGGAACAATATATGGAAATAAAAGCTAGTTATGAGGACTGTATTTTGTTTTTCAGACTTGGTGATTTTTATGAGATGTTTTTTGATGACGCTATTTTAGCGTCAAAAGAGTTGGAATTAACCCTTACGGGTAAAAATTGCGGTCAGGAAGAAAGGGCTCCCATGTGCGGAGTCCCTTTCCATTCCGCTGAAAGCTATATAGCCAAGCTTGTAGAAAAGGGGTACAAAGTGGCTATATGCGAGCAGGTGGAAGATCCAAAGGATGCAAAAGGCATAGTTAAAAGAGAAGTTATACAGATAGTAACGCCGGGCACCGTAACAGCTCAATCTATGCTGGCAGAAAAAGAAAATAATTATTTGGCAGCTGTTTGCTTGGATGAAAAGCTGGGAAAGATGTCTGTCGCTTATTGCGACGTTTCTACAGGCGAGGTAAATGTTACAGAAGCATCCGGAGAAAATCTCTATGAAACTCTAATAAATGAATTGGTAAAGATAAAAGCAAGAGAAATATTAGTGACAAAAGAGTTTTCAGAGAACCATCAGACGGAAGAGATTTCCATGATAACCGACGCATTTATCAACGTAGTAACCGATGAATTCTTTTCAAAAAAGGCCTGCGTCGAAGCTATAAAGGCGCAGTTTAATTGTTCTGCTCCTGCCGCAGTAGGGCTGGAGGAAGACGGACTTGCTTTGCTTTCTTTGGGCGCACTGATAAATTATCTGCTTGAAACTCAAAAACACAGTCTAAAACATATTGCCGGTTTCAATTTCTATGAAATGGGCAAACATATGTCTTTAGATAAGGCCACATTGAGAAATCTTGAATTGACAGAGACTCTCCACGACAAAAAAATAACCGGCTCACTGCTGGGAGTTTTAGATAAAACCCATACGGCGATGGGAAGCCGCAAGATGAAACAGTGGCTCAGAGAACCCCTCAATGACTCCGATGAAATAAATTTACGTTTAGACGGAGTAGAAGAGCTTTATAATCAAGTTCTTATTCGAAATAACATAAAAGAATCATTAAAAGGGATATACGATTTTGAAAGACTGGCAGGACGAATAGCCTGCGGCAGCGCCAACGGCAAAGATTTGATAGCTCTGAAAGGCTCCCTTTCCTTGTTGCCGGAGATAAAAGATTATTTAAACTATCTGTCATCAGATATCTTAAAAAAATTTAACGATGAAATCGACCCTCTCCAAGAGGTTTACGAGATAATAGAACGTTCCATATGTGATGAGCCGCCTTTCTCTGTCAGAGAAGGAGGACTTATCAAAGAAGGATATTCAGAAGAATTGGACAAACTTAAAGATTCCATTAAAGACGGAAAGTCTTGGATTTCAGGACTGGAAGCTTCCGAAAGGGAACGTACAGGCATCAAAAATCTTAAAGTAGGATATAACAGGGTGTTTGGATATTATCTGGAAGTAACCAAGTCCTATTTTGATTTGATTCCTGAAAACTATATAAGAAAACAGACTTTAGCCAACGCTGAAAGGTTTATCACTCCTGAACTCAAGGAAATGGAAAACCTGGTCCTTAACGCGGAAACTAAAATAAATCAATTGGAGCACGACATCTTTGTCGCTGTTCGCGATCACATAGAGCAATACATAAGCATAATTCAAAAGACATCATCAGCCATAGCCAAGCTCGATGTTCTTTGTTCTTTCGCTCATGTAAGCGAAAAACTGGGATATGTCAAGCCTGTGATAGATGACTCTATGGAAATCCAGATTTTAAAGGGACGTCATCCTGTAATAGAACAGACCATATCAGATGGGCTTTTCATATCCAACGACACATATGTAGATGATAAGGATACCAGCCTTCTCCTCATAACAGGTCCCAATATGGCAGGTAAGTCCACATATATGAGGCAAACCGCATTGCTGGTGCTGATGGCGCAGGCAGGATGCTTCATACCATGCGAAAGCGCTCATATCGGTGTTGTCGACAGAATATTTACCAGGATAGGAGCGTCTGACAATCTGGCGCAAGGACAATCGACTTTTTATGTAGAGATGAGCGAACTGGCCTATATACTCAGCTCAGCAGGTCCGAGAAGTCTGATAATCCTCGACGAAATAGGGCGCGGAACCAGTACTTACGACGGACTTTCCATAGCCTGGGCTGTAGTTGAGCATCTGGCCGGAAATAATACGCACATTAGAACGCTCTTTGCCACTCATTACCATGAACTTACAGTCCTTGAAGGGCAAATCAGCGGTGTGAAAAATTTAAATGTCGACGTGTCTGAGGCGGATGGAAATATAGTGTTTCTGCACAAAATAATAGAAGGTTCCGCCAGCAGAAGTTACGGAATACATGTGGCCAAGCTGGCAGGCATTCCATCCACCATCCTCGACAGAGCCAGAGAAAAATTAAGCGAACTGGAAACCGGGCAGATCACTGTAAAAAACAGCGTCAGAGAAAACAATTATCTAGAAGAACAGATTTCATTCTTCTCCGTTCAACCTGATTCATTTAAGCCTGATCCTTTAGCTGAAAAACTTAAATCATTGAACTTGATGGAAATCACGCCTTCACAAGCTATCAAAATTTTGGAGGAATTGAAGGAGTCTTTAGATGATTAACATTTTAGACAAACAAATAGCAGATAAAATAGCTGCGGGAGAGGTCATAGAAAGACCTGTATCAATAATAAAAGAACTTATCGAAAACTCCATAGATGCCGGTGCCGATTCCATAGCGGTAGAAATAAAAAAGGGCGGCAAGTCATATATCCGCGTGACAGATAATGGGTGCGGCATATCAGAAGAGGATGTAGAAAAGGCTTTTATGCGCCACGCTACCAGTAAAATCTCCAGCGTATCCGATTTGGACTCAATCGGAACTCTTGGCTTTAGAGGAGAAGCTCTGGCTTCTGTAGCTGCTGTTACAAGGACAGAACTTCTTACTAAGAGAAAAGAGGACAAAGTAGGTACTAGACTGATAATCCACGGCGGCGAAATCATATCCCATCAGGCAGTGGGCTGTCCTGACGGTACTACTCTGATAATCACTGATCTTTTTTATAACACGCCTGCTCGTCAAAAGTTTATGAAAAGCGATTCTGCCGAAAGCAGCATGATAATTGAATTGGTATCCCAGCTGGCCCTGGCATATACCGATATAGCCTTTAGACTGATAAATAATGAAAATGTGCTTTTTGCCACTGCCGGAGACGGCAACAGGCTAAATGTCATATCCAGAGTTTTTCCAAATATTGACACAAATAATTTAGTTTTGGTAAAATATAAAGATAACGGAATGACTTTAGAAGGGTACATTTCTACTCCTGCGTTGAGCAGAACAGGAAGAAACGGACAAATATTTTTTGTCAATGGTCGAATAGTAAACAGCAAAGTAATAGAAAGAGGAGTTTCTTCCGGATATAAAGAGCGTCTGTTTGAAGGAAGATATCCCATAACATTTCTTTTTTTAGACGTAAACTCGTCCGAACTGGACGTAAATATCCATCCCAATAAGCGGGCTGTAAGATTTGATGACGAAAAAGTGATTGAAGACTTCATCGCAGCTGCCGTAAAAAATGCATTGGGGACTAAGGAGGCCGTAGTGCGCGCCGCTAATATTTTTCGCGATGCTTCGGTCTTTGATTCAAATTCATCAATGGTTAAAGAGCCTGCAGGAAGTTCTAAAACATTCCAGCAGAACGAGCAAATAGACTTTAAAAACATTACGTCTACCAGCTTTTCTGATGACGAAGACATTCCACATATAAAGAAAGTCCTTCAGTTTGAACCTATAGAAACACCTCCTCAAGACGAATTTCTTGAGGATGAAACAGAAATTCAAAACTTCAAAGAAAATATAGAAATTCCAGCTCCTGCAATCAGACCTTTCGATTTTGACAGTCTCACTGTCACAGGAGTAATATTCAATACTTATATTACTGCTGTAGATGATGATAATTTTTACCTTTTCGACCAGCACGCAGCCCATGAACGTGTCTTTTATGAAAAACTTGTGGGGGAATATGACAGAGAGGAGAAAATTACTCAGCCTATATTGCTTCCTATACTCATAGATGTCCCGGCATCCTTAGAAGCGTACGAAGAGAGATGGCTTACACCTCTTAGAGAAATGGGATTCGTTGTAGAAAACTTCGGTCAAGGCAGCTACAGAATATCAGAAATTCCAACTTTTATGAGCCTTTCTGAAGCAGAGGATTTCGTAAAAGATTTTGTTGACAATATAGACGGTAAACAAGACCTTAGAAACACTGTCGTAATAGACAAGCTTATAATGAAATCATGTAAATCTGCCGTAAAAGCACACGACCATCTCAAAGCAGAAGAGATAAATGCTTTGATGAATGAATTGAAGGCTTGTATCAATCCCTTCAGTTGCCCTCATGGCAGACCGACTTTCATAAAGCTTTCCAATTATGAAATAGAAAGATTATTTAAAAGAGCATGACAAGACAAATCATAGTTATTGCCGGACCTACGGCAGTAGGAAAAACAAAATATGCTATCGAAACTGCTTTAGAGCTTAACGGAGAAATAGTTTCATGCGATTCTATGCAATGCTACAAATATATGAATATAGGCAGCGCTAAACCTACTAAAGCTGAGCTTTCCATGGTAAAGCATCATCTTGTGGACATCATAGATCCTGCCGGCGATTTTTCCGTTGCCCAATATCAAAAATTGGCCAAAGAGGCCATAGAAGACATTTTTTCTAGAGGGAAAATACCTATAATCGCAGGGGGAACAGGTCTGTATCTTAATTCTATTTTATACGATATGGATTTCAGCGATGTTCCGAAAGATGACGAGCTTCGTCTCACGCTGGAAAAAGAAGCTCAGCTGTTTGGTCCCGAATACATTTACGAGAAGTTGAAAAATAAGGACAGCGAGGCTGCAGCCAGGATACATCCCAATAATGTAAAAAAAATCATAAGGGCTCTCGAAGCTGCTCAATATGGCAGCAAAGTAAGAGATTTCAAAAATTGTACAAAAAAGTGTAAGGATTATGAAAGAATCTTAACAGGATTGACCAGAAACAGGGATGAACTTTATGATAGAATAAACAAGAGGGTAGATATTCTGGTACAGGAAGGACTTTTTAAAGAAGTGGAAGATCTGCTCGAAATGGGTCTTACAGAAGACGATATATCTATGAAAGGCATAGGATATAAGGAAATAATAGCCTATTTCGACGGTTTATACACAAAAGAAGAAACCATAGATCTTATAAAAAAGAACACGCGTCATTTAGCCAAGAGACAGCTTACATGGTTTAGACGTTACAATGATATGCATTGGTTTAACATAAGTGATTACAAGGATGACCAAACTGCTGTAAAGGAATTGATATCATGGCTGAAAAGCAAATTAGAATACACAACAAAAGCGACAAGCCGGACAATATAATTAAAAAGGAAAACGATATTTTTCTTCAATGTGAAGAGCTGGAAAAACAAATGCCGGGTTTTTTACGCGGATTTTTCGCGTATCTGAGAGGCAATGTGCTTCCGATGACCAGGCTGGCATATCTTCATGATATTCGTTTTTTTCTGCAATATCTCATATGTGAAACTGATTTGACCGCTGCCGAAGATATAAAACAAATCAAATTGGAAGTTCTTCAGCAAGTTCAATCGGTAGATGTCAATATGTTTATTGATTATTGCAGAAAATATAAAATAGAAACTGACAAAGCCGTATATCTCTACGAAAATTCCAATAAAACCTTAGCGCGTAAAAAATCTTCTGTTTCAGTGCTATTTAAATATTTATACAGAGACGGTCTTGTAGAAAAAAATATAACTGATGGATTTGACCCAATACGAGTTTCACGTCCCGGAGAAAAAGAAATAAAAGCTCTTCAGGATGATGAAGTTATGATAATGCTTGATGCAGTCTCTTCGGGGACAGGACTTACTGACAGAGAACGAATATATTGGGAAAAAACTAAATTAAGGGATAAAGCTATATTAATATTTTTTGTTACCTATGGATTAAGGCTTTCCGAATTGCAGCAGCTCAATATTTCATCCTTTAATTTTGCAAGAGGCGAATTTAAAATTTTCAGAAAAAGAGGAAAAGAGTCTGTCATGCCGTTAAACAAATCGGCGACGGAAGTAATAAATGATTATATCCAATTGGAAAGACCTTCTGAAGATAAAATCAGTCAAGAAGAGGACAAAGATGCGCTTTTCCTTTCCCTGCAAGGGAAAAGAATGACGGAGCGGCAGATAAGAGAATTAGTCAAAAAATATACATCTATAGCGCTTCATACCTCAAGAAAAGGCGGATACAGTCCTCATAAGCTTCGCGCGACAGCGGCGACCAGCTTGATTGGTCGAGGAAATTCTATCTATGACGTGGCAGCTCTTTTGGATCACGAGCAGGTGACCACAACTCAGCTATATGCCCGCCATAAAGCCGATGTGAAAAGAGATTTGGTAAAAGATATGGAATGGGAAGAGGAGAGAAAAAAATAAATGAATCATACAGATATTTTATTGCAAAATGAATTTAAAATAGATCCGTCAGTTTTAAAGCTGGTACAAGAAGCTGAATCTGAGGTTCAAGAGCAATTCCGGCGTTTGGACGACATAATGGCATATAATCAATACAAAATACTGGCAGCTCTTCAAAAAAACAGATTGAGCGATATGCACTTCGGCTGGAATACAGGCTACGGTTATGATGACCCGGGAAGAGATGCAGTCGAAAAGATATATTCAGATATATTCCATACAGACAGTGCTCTCGTAAGACCTACCATAGTCAACGGTACCCACGCTTTGGCGATAACCTTATTAGGTATCTTAAGACCCGGCGATGAATTGATTTACTGCACAGGCAGACCTTATGATACTCTGGAAGAAGTAATAGGCATAAGAGGGGAGGGCAACGGCTCTCTTAAAGATTACGGCATATCTTATAAACAAGTAGAGCTTCTGCCTGACGGTTCTATAGATTTAGAAGGCGTAAAAAAAGCGTTTTCTGAAAAAACCAGAATGGTTACAGTGCAGAGAGCCACCGGGTATGGATGGAGAAAAGCTATAACAATAGAACAAATAGGAGAGTGGGCTGATTTTGTTGCCGATTTAAATCCTAATATAGTAAAGATGACTGATAATTGCTACGGGGAATTCCTGGATGTTAAAGAACCTACAGACGTTGGCGTAGATGTGATAGCAGGCTCTCTCATAAAAAATCCCGGCGGAGGATTGGCTCTGACCGGCGGATATGTGGCCGGAAGGTCTGATTTAATAGATAAAATTCAATATAGGATGACATGCCCGGGAATAGGAGGAGAGTGCGGTTTAACTTTCGGACAGACAAGAACCATGTTACAGGGGCTCTTCCAGGCGCCTCGAGTAGTCAACGGCGCTGTCAAGGGAGCTATATTGTGCGGAAAAGCATATGAAAAACTCGGATTTGAGGTTTGTCCAAAGCCAGAAGACCAGCGCAGCGATATAATTCAGGCCGTAAGACTTAACGATGCCAAAGCTTTAGAGTGCTTCTGCCAGGCCATACAGGCAGCTGCTCCTGTGGATGCTCATGTATCGCCGATTCCATGGGACATGCCCGGATACGAATCTCAGGTTATAATGGCAGCCGGAGCCTTCGTCCAGGGCTCATCTATAGAATTAAGCGCCGATGCTCCTATGAGAGAGCCTTATAATGTATATTTTCAAGGGGGATTAACTTACGAGCATTCAAAATTCGGTGTAATAAAATCCATTGATACTTTGCTGAAAAACAATTTGATTTCGATATAGTACTAAACGGGGATTTGAGAAAATGGGAATAAATAATTTAAAGGAACAAGAAAATAAAAGGAATGTACTTATATCTACATTAAAGATATTGCTATTAGTTGGAATAGTAGTCGGTATTCCTCTTTACATCTATTTCTTCCATGGAGATTGGCTGTCTCAATTTAAGAGTTATGATGATATAATAGCATATCTCCAAAGATATAAGTTTGAATCTATACCAATATATATCGGTATACAAATAATACAGATAATCATCAGCGTAATACCCGGTCAATTCTTTAATTTGGCGGCAGGATATCTGTATACTTTTTTCCCGGCGTTGCTGTTTTCCATTACGGGAGCATTTCTTGGAACATTAATTTCATTTATGCTGGCCAGATGGCTGGGAAGTGATTTTGTTCACATGTTTTTTGGAAAAGAAAAAGCAAAAGATTATGTAAAGAAGCTTAACTCTAAAAAAGCATATACGATTGTATTTTTAATTTATCTGATACCTGGAATACCAAAAGATATCGTCAGCTATGCTGCAGGTGTTTCAGAAATGAAATTTAAACCATTTATGCTTTTATCACTGGTTGGACGCCTGCCGGGCATGTCAGTAAGCATTATGATAGGAAGCATGTGGAATAAAGAAGAATATTTCGGTATGATAGCTTTGGCTGTGATTGCTGTATTATCATTTTTACTCTGTATAATATTTAGAAAGAAAATCAACGCGTTTCTTGACAAGGCTTATGACAAAATTAGCAATTGATTTTTAATCAATTGCTAATTTTTATCATGATATAAACGATAATCTATTCCAAAGCTGGGCGGCACTTATCATTCTTACCATCCATTTAGGATAATAAGAGGTAGATACATGAATACCATCTCCCGCATAGTATTCAGGGTGCTCTATAAGCAAATCAGTGTTGTCTATATATTCAGCATCTATTGCATCACACATTTGTTTTATATCTAAATTAAAATCTTCCCACTTATAAAAGTATCCACCAGAAGAGATTTTGCTGTCTGAAGGCTTAGGTATGGAATTGACATATATCTCAGTGTCCGGTGAAATCTCTTTAAATTGTTCTATTATTTCTCTGTATTTTTCTGTAAAAGCTTTTGAATCTCCGCTGTACATACCCATATCGTTAGTACCATAAGAAAAAAATGCTGTAGAGGGCAGGGTGGAGGCGGCGTCTTTTATCATTTGTTCGCTGTTAAGAACAGAACCGCCGACGCGGCAATAGACTATATTTTCACTAAGAAAGCCATAAACAGATAGACCTTCTGTTATGGAGTCTCCAAGGATTACTGAATCAGAAAAAATATTTTCATAATCAATGTTTGAATCTGTAATTTCGCCGCTGTTAATCTTTGAAGCGATATCAAAAGCAATGCTGCAAGAATTCCTGCTGTTTGTTACTATTGAATTATATGATAAAACATGAGTTCCTTCTGAATTCTGCACGTTTTGATTTTTCCCTGCAGTCAGTTTGAACAAGACTACGCCAAATACAAACATCAAAACGATTAATACTATTATCATTAACTTTATATTATTTTTTCTACGGAATTTTCCGGAAGAATTTCCCATAAATGAAAAAACCTCTCTTTCTTTTTTTTCAGCATAAAAGGCTGCCTTTGTCGGGCAGCCTTTTATTGTGTTAAAGGCTTAATTATATTGTTTTAGTTCACACTTTCAAGTTATGCTTTTTCTTCAGCACCAAATTTTTTCCTGAGAGCAAGAAGTACCAGGAACATAAGAGCGAAAGCAATGATCAGCGATATAGCTGCGTTTCTTACGAATCCGGCTATTATGTAGCATACAAAGCTTACTACTGCAACAGTAACAGCATATGGAATTTGAGTATTTACATGGTTGATATGGTAGCACTGAGCTCCAGCCGAAGACATGATTGTCGTATCGGAAATAGGTGAGCAGTGGTCTCCCATTACAGCGCCGGCCATACAAGCTGATATGGAGATGATCTCCATCTGTACGTCGTAATTTTCGAATACTGCCATTACTATAGGAATCAATACACCAAAGGTTCCCCATGAAGTACCTGTAGCAAACGCCAAACCGCATCCTACCAGGAATACTATTGCAGGCAGGAAGTTCATGAAGCTTTCGGCACCGGATTCAACTATTCCGGCAACATAATCTGCAGCTCCTAAGCTGTCTGTCATGGTCTTGATAGTCCATGCAAGAGTCAGGATTAATATAGCTGCTATCATTGCTTTGAAGCCTTCAGGAATAGCATCCATCATTTCTCTGAACTTAATAGTTCTTCTGAACATAAAGTAGATAATTATCACTATCAGTGACAGAAGGCTACCAAATGACAATCCTGCGGCAGCATCACTGTTAGCGAAGGAATCAATAAAGTTGTTTTCTCCGTGGAAGAATCCACCTGAGTACATGATTCCGCAAATACAAAATACGATAATTATAATTACAGGGATAACCAAATCTATTACACGTCCCTTTCCATCATCGCGAACTTCTTTTTCAGCGTCAGCGTAAGGTCTTTCAGGAGTTGTATAGATGTCATCATGTAAGATAGCGTTTTCTTCGTGCTTTCTCATAGGACCGTAGTCTATTCTCATGATTGTTATACCTATCATGAAGAAGATAGTCAGCAACGCATAGTAGTTATAAGGAATAGCACTTATGAAAACTCTAAAGCCTTCACCTTCGCCTACGAATCCGCTGACAGCAGCAGCCCAGGAAGAAATAGGCGCTATAATACATACAGGAGCGGCTGTAGCGTCAATCAGGTAAGCCAGTTTTGCCTTTGATACCTTATGACTTTCGGTTATAGGACGCATAACGCTTCCTACTGTCAGGCAGTTGAAGTAATCGTCTACGAAAATCAAGCATCCCAAAACAACGGTAGCCAGCTGAGCACCGATTCTTGTTTTAATGCGTTTCTGAGCCCATCTTCCGAAGGCTGCCGAACCGCCTGACATGTTCATCAGGCAAACGATTACTCCCAGCATAACCAGGAATACCAATATACCTACGTTATAGCTACCAGCCAGGTTTGCGATAATTCCGTCATAGAGTACATGTCTTACTGTACCTTCGAATAAATTATAATCCGATGATCCAATGGAGTATAAAATACCTCCGATTACAATACCTATAAACAGGGAGCTGTAAACCTCTTTTGTTATCAGCGCAAGTCCTATTGCGACGATAGGAGGTATCAGTGACCAGAAGGTACCGTAAAGGGTAGGCTTAGCGGCTTCTTCTTCAGCCGCGAAGGCAAACATAGAGCAACATGCCACTATGAGCAGAGCCAATCCAATGATCCATACGGATCTTTGTCTTAAACTCTTCATAAATAATCCCTCCTTAATTAATAAGCAATATAATATTAGCCTCTGTCAACATTTTAACGTTAATTAGTAAAAAATACAATACATTTTAAAAAAAATAATTTTTTTTACAAAATGTAAACATATGTAAGTGAAAACATGTGAACAAATGTTTGTTTTCCTCTTGACAGCGAACTGATATTCTGATAAATTATAAATAAGAACAAACGTTTGGAAAGGGTGGCGCGGTTATGACAAAGACATATAGAATAAAGAATAGATTCAGATTTACTTTTTTCGTTGCGGCAGCATTTATTTTGATCACTATATCTGCCAATCTCATTTTAGGACTGGATACTGCCAACAGCCAGACAATCACTGAATACGATGAAGTCAAAATTTCATACGGAGATACGCTTTGGTCCATAGCAGAAAAATACATGTCGGATAGCAATGATATTAGAAAGTCTGTTTACCAGTTGTGCCAATTGAATGACATAAGTGCGGATGAGCTTTATGCCGGGATGACAATCATCGTTCCGATCAATAAAAGTATATGACAGTTAAAAACACATATTACATATATAATTTACCAGGGTATAAATATATGGTAACGCAAAAAAAATCGCTTAAAACGGAAAATAGAGCCTCAATTTTTTGCAAATCATTTCATTAGGCGAAAGCAAAGAAGACAGGATTTAAAAACCCGTGCAAATACGACATATATATTATTTTTTATAGATGTAGAAAAGTTAAGATATAAAAGCGATTATAGATTGGGCGGTAAACAAGATAAAACAAATAAAAGTTTCTTAAAAGTGCGATAACTATTCCGAAAATTGTTATTTTAGGAATAGTTATCTTTCTTCTTAGAATCACCTTCCTCTTTTAATATCATTCTTCCAAGCTCTGATCATATATTGGAATCCAAATAGCTTTGAAGTATTATTACTGCTGCTTGTTTATCGATAACTTGTTTTCTCTTGGCTCTGGATACGTCGGCTTCTATAAGAACTTTTTCTGCCATTACAGTAGTAAGTCTTTCATCCTGCCAGACTATTTTTACATCTTTCATGCCGCTGCTTCTAAGCTTGTTTTCCAGCATTGTTCTGAATTCATATACTTTCTCTGTCTGTATGCTGTCGCTTCCGTCAAGTTTTTTAGGCAGACCTATGACCACTGTATCGCATTGATATTCCTTTATCATATCCAAAATTTTACCGGTATCTTTTCTTATTCCGACTCTCTCTAAAGTGGTTATTCCCTGAGCGGTATATCCGAGAGGATCTGATACTGCAATTCCAACGGTTTTATCTCCTACGTCCAGTCCTATTTTTCTCATATTTGCTCCTGTTTCATATTTATATTCATATAAATTAATAGAAAAATAAAAATCGGACGTTTGAAATGCGTCCGATTTTTAGTGATTATTCTACGTCGATGTATTCTCTAAGCATTTCTGCGACCAGCTCGTCACGATCCACACCTTTGATTAAAGTTCTCGCATTATTGTAGCTTGTAATGTAAGACGGGTCTCCGGAAATGATGTAACCAACCAACTGATCAACAGGATTGTAATCTTTTTCCTCTAAAGCGTCATAAACCTCTTTCAATATTTGTTTATTAGTCTTTTGAGTCTTAAATGAGTCGAACATCTTAGTGCTTTTATCCATTATGATCCTCCTGTTTCTATTCCGGTTAACGTAACTACTGCCCCATATTATTGATTATACTATGATAAAAGTTTTTCTGCAACATCAAAAGCATCTTTTATTTTTGAAGCATCTTTTGCACCTGCTTGGGCCATATTAGCTTTTCCGCCACCGCCGCCGCCTGCTGCTTTTGCTATCTCTTTTATCATTTTTCCGGCATTAAGCCCACTTTCTACCAAATCATCGGTGAGGGAAACCAAAAAAGTAACCTTTCCTTCGTTTACAGCAGCGAATACCATACAAGTATTTTTTGCTGAGGCTTTAACGTCATCTGACAAAGTCCTTAAATCGTCTATGCTGTAATCCTTAAATTCTTTAGTTATAAGCTTTTTACCGTTTATCTCCGTTGCATCAGCAATGAGAGTATCTGCTGCGCTGCCCATGGCATCTTTTTTCAGCTCCTCTATTTCTTTCCTTAAAGATTTTACTTCCTCAGCTATTGATAACGCCTTGTCTGCAAGAGTCTGCTTATTACATTTTAACTTGTTTGCTGCTTCTGTAATAATATTTTCGTCAGCATTTACTTCAGATAATATACCGGATGCTGTAACTGCCTCAATTCTTCTTACTCCAGAGGCTATACCGCTTTCGGAAATGATTTTGAAGGCGCCTATCTCACCTGTATTGTTTACATGAGTTCCGCCGCATAACTCTATGGACCAATCTCCTGCATTAACTACCCTTACATTTTGTCCGTATTTTTCTCCGAACAAAGCCATAGCGCCTGTTTTCCTAGCTTCCTCTATGGACATCTGAGAAACGTTTACAGGTAAAAATTCATTTATTTTGTTGTTTACTTTCTCTTCTACTTCTTTTAACTGCTGCTGGCTGACAGCTTCAAAGTGATTGAAATCAAATCGCAACACTGATTCATTGACGCTGGAGCCGGCTTGCTGAACGTGGTCTCCCAAAACTTCGCGAAGAGCCTTCTGCAGTAAGTGAGTAGCCGTATGGTTCCGTGCCGTAAGATTGCGTTTTACAGTATCAACGCGGCAATCCGCCATATCTCCTGTTTTAATAACACCCTCAATTACATGACAGCTGTGAGATATTATGCCGTCATTTTTCTCCACTGAATATACTTGAGCCTTTCCGTTTTTAGTTGACAGAATACCTTTATCGGAAACTTGCCCGCCTCCTTCAGCATAAAACGGAGTTTTATTTAAGAAAATTCTTATATCTTGCCCCTCGACAGCCTCGTTACAAGCGCCGTCTTCCCCGGCTAAAGCGATAATTTCGGCATTGTCTTGCAACCTATCATAACCTGTAAATACCGTTTCCTCCAGTCCTTGCAAATTCTTGTTTTCCTTCCAGGCTTCTGCCTCAGTATTTTTGCGGCCTTTTCTTCCTTGCTCCTTTTGGCGATTCATATTGTCATTAAAGCCGTCTGTGTCAGCCGTCATACCGTTTTCCGCCAGGATTTCTTCTGTAAGCTCCAGAGGAAAGCCATAGGTATCATAAAGCTTAAAAGCCTTTTCTCCGTCTAAAACCGTTTTTCCTGATGCTTTCAGCTCCTGTACATATTCTGATATTATAGCTTCACCTTGGTCGATTGTTGAAGCGAATTTTTCTTCTTCAACAGTTATTATTTTTTGTATATAATCCTTTTTCTCGAGCAATTCAGGATATGCTTCGCCTGATACTTCTATTACTTTATTGGAAAGTTCTGAAAGGAAAGGTCCTTTTATTCCTAGTGTGCGTCCATGTCTGGCAGCTCTTCTCAGTAATCTTCTGAGCACGTATCCCCTGCCCTCATTGCTCGGCATTATTCCATCCGCTATCATGAAAGTAATGGAACGAAGGTGGTCTGTTATTATCCTGATGGAAACATCGGTAGGAACTTGACCGTCTTTGTATTCCACACCGCTCTTCATCACAACACCGTCTAAAATATGGCGTATTGTATCTATATCAAAGATAGAGTCTACACCTTGCATTATGCATGCCATTCTCTCAAGTCCCATACCTGTATCGATGTTGGGATGCTCAAGAGGTGTGTAGCTGCCGTCTTCTTCCTTAGAAAACTGAGTAAACACATGATTCCAGAACTCAAGATATCTGTCGCAGTCACATCCCGGTTTGCAATCAGGTTTGCCGCAGCCATATTCAGGACCTCTGTCAAAGTACAGCTCTGAGCAAGGTCCACATGGTCCAAGACCTATTTCCCAGAAGTTGTCGTCTTTGCCAAGGCGTACGATTCTTTCTTCAGGCATACCTAAGCTTTTCCATATTTCTACAGCTTCGTCGTCGTCTTGATAAACTGTAGCCCATATCCGTTCAAAAGGCATGTTAAGCCACTGGGTCATAAATTCAAGTCCCCATGACAAAGATTCTTTTTTGAAATAGTCTCCAAAGGAGAAGTTGCCCAGCATTTCGAAAAAAGTTCCATGTCTGGCCGTGATGCCGACGTTATCTATGTCTCCTGTTCTTATGCACTTTTGGCAAGTAGTCATTCTTTTAGCCGGAGGAGTCTCTATGCCGGCAAAATACTTTTTCAAAGGTGCCATTCCTGAGTTTATTATCAAAAGACTGTTATCGTCTTTAGGTATCAAAGACGCACTTTTAGCTGCATAATGTCCCTTGCTTACGTAAAAGTCTTTAAATCGCTTTCTTATTTCATTCAAACCTAATTTTTCCATGAGTAAAATCCTCCTAAACAATAGTATATTTTAACACATAGATATAAGAAAGTCTATAAAAAACGCTCTCCTCGAGGCTTAAGAAGATTTGCCCGGGAAGAGCGTCTTTAATCAATAATATTTACATCTGACTTTTTAGGTTGCGTGCCATTTCTGTAACATCCTGCCCTACGTTAAGCACCTCTTCTTTGACTCCATTCATATCTTCGATAGTATTTTTAACGTCTTTTTTGAGCTGCTGTTTGGCAGAAGGTTTCATACATCCATAAGCTACAGCACAGGCGGTTCCAACAGCCGCCAAAGTCACCATTGCAGTTGTAGCTGCTTTATGCATAAAATCACTCCCTTTCAAGAGTATTATCTGAAAAAGCAGATGAATTTATGCTGTAAAAATTAACCATTAAGTGTTATCAAAAAATGATTTTTAATATGATTTATACGTATCCTTGTTCTCTCATGGTTTTTACTACGCGTCTGAAACCTGCAATATTGGCGCCTGACAGATAATCTCCTGCTCTGTCGTAATCTGAAGCTGCAGTCTCTACTTGAATCCAGATGTTTTTCATTATATCTTGAAGCTGTTGGTCTACTTTTTCAAAGCTCTTCTTTACCCTCATGCTGTTTTGTGACATTTCGAGGGCAGAAACGGCAACTCCTCCGGCGTTAGAAGCTTTTCCTGGCATAAATAACACATTGTTAGCCTGAAGGTATTGAGTCGCTTCTTCCGTAGTTGGCATGTTGGCTCCTTCGGCTACAGCAAAACAGCCATTGGATACTAGTTTTTTAGCGTCTTCAAGATCAAGTTCATATTGAATAGCGCACGGAAGAGCCACATCACATTTTACTTCCCAAACTTTTTTACCATCAAAGTATTGTGCAGATTTTACTTCTTTGACGTAATCGCTGATTCTTCCACGCTTAACTTCCTTTATATCTTTTACGATATCGACTTTGATTCCATCCGGGTCATAAACATATCCGTTGGAATCACTTACAGTGACAACTTTTGCTCCCATTTGCTGCGCCTTTTCAACTGCATATATGGCTACATTACCGGAGCCGGATACCGCTACAGTAGCGCCTTTAATAGTCTTTCCGTTTGCATTCAGCATTTCTTCCGTTATATATACAAGTCCGTATCCGGTGGCTTCAGTCCTTACAAAAGAGCCTCCAAAGCGCAGACCTTTGCCTGTGATAGTTCCTTCGTACTGATTTGTTAATCTCTTGTACTGACCGAATAGATAACCTATTTCACGGGCGCCTACGCCTATATCTCCTGCGGGAACATCTTCGTTAGGACCTATATATTTGAAAAGTTCGCTCATGAAGCTTTGGCAGAATGCCATCACTTCTCTGTCGGATTTGCCCTTTGGGTCAAAATTGGCGCCGCCTTTTCCTCCGCCTATAGACTGACCTGTCAAAGCATTCTTGAAAGTCTGTTCAAAAGCCAGAAAATTAAGAATGCTTCGATTTACTGTGGGATGAAAACGAAGTCCTCCTTTATATGGACCCAGTGCACTGTTGAACTGTATTCTATAGCCTCTGTTTATATGAAGTTCACCTTTATCGTCTACCCATGGCACTCTGAAAGAAATGCTTCTTTCAGGCTCTACAATTCTCTCAAGAAGTTTAATCTTTTTATATTCTGTTTCATGAGCCTTTACAACAGGTTCAACGGACTGCAGCACTTCCTTCACAGCCAATTGAAATTCCGGTTCGCCGGGGTTCATCTTTCGAACCCTCTCCATTACTTCTTCTATATACGTCATATCTGCCCTCCTTAACTAATAATTCAATGACTTATGTAAGTATTTTAAAAACAAATAATAAATTAAAACATATTGAAAGTCAAGTATATGCAGACAAATATATTGTATATTATTACAAATAAATTGTTGGATTTTTATCAATTCAAACAATAATTCCTCCGCCTATGACTCTTTCACTATCATAAAACACCATTGATTGCCCTGGGGCAGCTGCTCTTTGAGGCTCTTTAAAAGTAACAGACACAAAATCTTCTCCTACATTCAGCATTCCTTCAGCAGGCATGGCTTGATATCTTATTTTTGCATAAATGTCAGTACCGTTGAAAGCTGATTGGTTATTGCCTGGGAAAAAACAATCTTTACATAATACTTTTCTTGTAAACAAATCGTCATTATCCCCTATTACAATCTCGTTTTTTTCGCTGTCTATCTTGATAATAAACGCAGGTTTTCCTAAAGCGATGCCGAGACCTTTTCTTTGTCCAACAGTATAGTATACTATTCCTTTATGACGTCCGAGTATCTTTCCTTGTTTGTCAACGAAATTTCCCTCTGAAAAATTAAATCCTTTTTCTTTAATATATTGGGCATATTCTTCGGAATCATCAATAAAACAAATCTCTTGGCTGTCTTCCTTTTCCGCATTAGACATGTTTTTTTCTCTTGCTAACTCTCTTATACTGGCCTTGTCGGAAAATTCGCCTAAAGGGAAAATGAGGCGGCTCAGGATATCTTGTCCTAACCTATATAACATATATGACTGGTCCTTTTTTGCATTTGCTGCTTTTTTTACATAAAACAGATTTTCCTTTTCATCAAAGTCTATCCTGCTGTAATGTCCTGTTGCTATATAATACGCGCCTATACTGTCAGCATGCTCTGCAAGTTTTTTAAATTTTACTGTCGGGTTACATATAATACACGGATTTGGCGTTCTTCCTTCAGCATATTCCCTGCAAAAATTATCAGCGACAGTTCTGTTGAATTCATCAGACACATCTTCACAAATCAGTTCTATTCCCAGTTGATTGGCAGTGTCTATTGCATCTTGTCTGCCTTTTATATTATTTCCTGTAACATCAAAATAATATCCTGTTACTTCAAAACCTTTTTCCATCAATAACAAAGCAGCGGTAGTGCTATCCACTCCGCCGCTTAAACCAAGCAATACTTTTTTCTTATTCAGCTTCAACTTCGTCATGTTCGTCATCCTCATCCGCATTTGGGTCATAGCCCTCAAGTGCTGCGTAATGCTTTCCGTTTTTTTGCGCGTAATCATAAATTGCATTTTTTATTGCTTTATCTGCTAAAACGGAACAGTGTATCTTTACAGGAGGCAGCCCGCCAAGCTCGTCTATTATCTGCTTATTGGTCAGCTCCAAAGCTTCTTCAACGGTTTTTCCTATTATCATCGATGTCGCCATGCTGGATGAGGCGATAGCGCTTCCGCATCCAAAGGTTTTGAATTTAGCGTCAGTAATCTTTTCATCGTCATCCACTTTAATCTGTATCTGCATCATATCGCCGCAAACAGGGCTTCCGTATACTCCCGTTCCATCCGGATTTTCCAGTTCTCCTACATTTTTAGGATTTAAAAAATTGTCCATTACTATATCGTTATACAATGCCATAATCTCCTACCAACCTTTCACTGAATTTACCGAAGAAATTTCTCTGAGTTTTGCTACTACAGTCTTTAAGTTGTCCACTACATAATCGATATCTTCCTTAGTTGTGAAATCTCCTACGGTAAATCTGACTGTACCGTGAATCATTTCTACCGGAACTCCCAGAGCTGACAGCACATGGGACGGTTCCAAAGAAGCGGATGAGCATGCTGAACCTGTAGAAACGCTTATACCGAATTGATTTAGCAGCAGAAGGATAGCCTCTCCTTCTATATACTCAAAAGTTACATTTAAATTTCCCGGATGCCTGTGCTCCATGGTACCGTTGACGAAAGTATCCGGAATCTCGTTGATTATTCTGTCTTTTAAATAATCTCTGAGCTGACTGCAATGCTTTACATGGTTATCAAAATTTGCTTTCGCCAGTTCAGCTGCCTTTCCGAAACCTACTATGCCGGGAAGGTTCTCTGTTCCTGCCCTCTTGCGATTTTCTTGGGCGCCTCCATACATATAATTAGCTATGGACACGCCTTTTCTGATGTATAAAGCACCTACGCCCTTAGGCCCATAAATTTTGTGCGATGATAAGGACATCATATCTACTCCCATATCTTTAACATCAATGGGCACATTCCCTAATCCTTGTACAGCGTCTGTATGGAAAAGAACTTTATGTCTCTTGGCAATTGCTGCAGCCTCTTTAATAGGCTGTATAGTGCCTATTTCGTTGTTTACAAGCATTATGCTTATAAGTATGGTTTTATCTGTTATAGAATCTTCCAGCTGTTTTAAATCTACAAACCCATCTTTATCTATATCTAAATAAGTAACCTCAAAACCGTCTTTTTCCAAAGCTGCGCAAGAATGAATCATGGCATGATGCTCAACTTTAGTAGTTATTATATGATTTCCTTTTGCCTTGAGCTTTTCTGCCGTACCGAACACGGCCCAATTGTCTGCCTCTGTGCCGCCTGCTGTAAAGAAGATTTCAGAAGGCTTTGCGTTTATCAGTTCGGCAACCTGCTCTCTTGCATGAGTAACAGCATCCTTTGATTCAAGGCCTTTATCGTATAAGCTGGAAGGATTGCCGAATTTTTCTGTAAAATATGGTATCATTTCCTGTAAGACTTGGTCTTTAACCGGAGTAGTTGCTGAATAGTCTAAATATACGTTTCTCATCTTGTTGCCGTTCTCCTTTTTCTTAATCCTATTTATTATACCAAAAATCTGAGGCAATTAAACAGTTCTTTAGAAAAATTGTGCTAATTTATATCCATTTCCTTCCTTAACGCATATGACGCTGTAATCGCATATGAAAGAATCGCTGCCTGTCACCGTATCTACATCCCATTTTATATATACATCGGCGCAAATCATATCTTCATCTTCATGAGTTATTTTTACGCTTGTAATCTCAAATTCGTTTATTCTGTCTATGTCTGTTTGAAAATATAAATCAATATTCTCCAGGTCCTGCTCCATTAGATTGCCTGTCTCTAATTTCTTTATCTTTTCTCTTGCTTCTTCCTTCTTCATGTCGCCATCATAATAGTTATTCAGCGTAACTGTTCGTTCATCTATCAAATCTCTCACTATTTTTTCATCACTGCCTGCCATGGCCAGCACTGTCGTCATCAAAACGATGACTGCTGCAATTGAAATGATAATAGCATATTTCTTTTTTCCTTTCATTTTGTCCCCCTGGTTTTAAAATGTTCAAATTATAAAAATCACATTTCCCCCTTTGGACAATGATAAATCAAAAGGACCGAAAAACTTGTCGGAATTTCGGTCCTAAAAAAATATTTATGCTATCTTATATTAATTACTTTTGGACTGTTCTTTGGCTGAATCGTCGTCCACAATCTCTATCATGTCAAGCTGAGATTTGAGATTGACTCTTATAGAAGCTATGTACTCTTTATAAAGCTCTTTCTGCTCCAAACTCTCCTCTTCTGTCAAACCTCGAGCTTTTTTCTTGTGGGCCAGTTGATTTATCCTTGCTATTTTTTCTTTTGATATCATTAGTGCTGCTCCTATTGCTATATTAATAAATTTTACATTTTATTTTATACTTTATATTTTACACTTAACCAACTTTTCTTTCCAGTCTAAGTTTATCGGCAATTATTGCAATAAATTCAGAATTAGTAGGCTTCCCTTTGTCGGTTTTTACAGTATAGCCAAACAATGAGTCCAGTGTTTCCAGTTTGCCTCTGTTCCATGCCAGCTCTATAGCATGCCTGATGGCCCTTTCAACACGGCTTGCAGTAGTATTGTTCATTGCCGCTATCGTCGGATACAGTTCCTTTGTCACTGCTCCTAAAAGATCCATATTATTAACAACTAAAGCGATAGCGTCTCTCAGATATTTGTACCCTTTTATATGAGCCGGAACTCCTACTTCATGAATGAGATTGGTTATATCTATCTCCAGGTCATTGTTGACCACTGAATCCTTTAACACCAATGATTTCCTGAGTTTTGAATTCTTGTCCTGTTTTTCATTCATAAATTTAGCAGAACTTTCGCTTATCTGATTTATTCTTTTCATTAGCAAGCCTAAATTTACCGGCTTAACTAAATAATATTGGGCTCCCATTCCCATAGCTTTCTGTATTATTGAATCTTGTCCGACAGCAGAAGTCATGATAACTCTGGGATATTTCTGCAATTGTATGGTATTCAGCGCCTCCAGCACGCCAAAACCATCCAGGTGGGGCATTATGAGATCAAGCACCAATACGTCGGGGATTTCTGCGCCGGATCCTAGATATTCTGTTGCCTTAACTCCATCGTTGGCCACAAACAGCAATTCCATGTTGTCTTGTTTCTTCAAGTATTCTGAAACAACATCACAAAAATCCTTATTGTCATCCACTATGCCTACTTTAATCTTCTTCATTTTGTCCTCCCAATAAACTTGTACTAACTATATTAGATAAATCTGGAAAATTATCTACAAGGAAATTGTAATATATTGGAGATTCTTGTGGGAAACTTTTTTCGTACTTTTTGTTACTATTTTCGAGGCAAATCTAGATGTAGTATGTTATTCCGCTATTTTTTGACCTCTTTCTACCATCCATTCCGCAAAAATCCCGTAGCCTTTTGTAGGATTATTTACAAATACGTGAGTGACAGCACCTACTATTTTATTATTTTGTATTATAGGACTTCCGCTCATTCCTTGAACAATACCGCCGCAATGAGATAAAAGCCTTTCGTCGGTGACTTCAATTTCAAGTCCTTTACTATCAGCCTCTTTTTGGCGATTCACATTGGTTATTTCTATATCAAATTTTTCAACAGTATTTCCGTCAATTGTCGTAAGAATATAAGCAGAGCCTTTCTCAACCTGGTCTTGGTACGCCATGGCCATAGGTTCTCCCAGTTGGATCCCATCTATGTTGGTGCCCTTGGAATATATACCGAATTCACAATTTTCTTTTACTTCTCCGATAGGGGATTCTTCACCATAAAATATCCCTCTAATTTCTCCCGGAACACCTGAAACGCCCTCTCTTATTGACTTAACTTCTGTAGGCAGAAGCTGGCCTTGGTCTGCTGTAAGCAAAGTATCTGTTTTACTTTCATAAATTCCATGTCCCAGAGCTGCGAAAACATTAGTCTCAGGGTCGTAGAAGGATAGCGTCCCGATGCCTGCTATTTTTTCCTTTACCCATATGCCCATTTTATATTCGCCGCTTTTATATTCCTTGACCGGTGTTACATCAAACTCCAATATCTGTTCTTTTCTAGACACTTTTATCGATACGGTGCCTTGGGCATCTTCAATCAAAGATATGACCTCATCTGCATAGTATACTTCCTGCCCGTTTATAGAAACTATCATGTCTCCAATTTGTATTCCGGCGTCATATCCTGGGCTTACCACTGAATCTTCAGTTTCAATCTCTTCCAGACCGACTACAAGCACACCCTTTACATCCATCTTTATGCCTACAGACTGTCCGCCGGGAATGAGCACTTTTTCACTGACTACCTGAACGGTCTGAGTTGATTCCGTCAATGAATCCATTATGAAGCCGCCGACTCCGATTACACATATTGTACAGCAAAAAACCAAAATTACTTTTTTAATATTTTTCTTCATTAAATCCACCTAGCTCTCAAAGTCTTGGAGGATTGATGACAATTGTTCCTGGCTCTCCGCTTTTATGCCTTCATCAAAATTTTTCTGATCTTCCGGGGTTAAAAGTTCATAAATTATGTCTGTAGTTTCAAGTTCAATCTCTTCTCCGTTCTCATCGGAAAAGAATACGGATATCTTGTCACCGTTCCTCTTCACTACATAATATGTGTCTTGCTTTTCCCCTACTACAGATTTATCATGAGTATCTTCATTTTCTCTCCGCTCATCCGGTTCATCCTCTTCATTGCTTCCCGAGACATTATTATCGCTTACATCTGTTTCTCTGTCTTTATTATCCGCATCTATGGAATTTTCATCTTCAGCATCGGTTTGTGCATTGGCCTGATCAACCGCGTCCGGTTCTGCTGCTTTAGGCCACATTAGTGCCACAACAAGAATGCAAAGAGTTATTATAAGCGCTGCATATATAAATATTCTATAATTTTTCTTCTGCCTAGTAAACATATAAATCACCTCACAGCTAGTGTTTGCTGTATTGGAAAAAATTATACATTCACCGGACAGTTATATAATCTTTTAATTTTTCAAAGGTTTTTTCTCCGATACCGCTGACATTTTTTATATCATCTATTGAAGAAAACCTCCCATTGTCTTGTCTGTATTGTATTATTTTATCTGCTGTTACCGGACCGACACCCGGAATTTGCTGCAGTTGTTCTATATCCGCCGAATTTATGTTAATTTTGCCTGATGAATCTGTTGCGCCTGTACTGCTGTTCTTACTCTCATCATCTTGACCTTTTGCATAAATAATTATTTTCTGACCGTCTAAAACCGTTTCTGCCCTGTTGATACCTTCTATGTCTGCATTTTCTGTCAAGCCGCCGGCTTTTTCTATGAGCTGAAACAGCCTCGTTCCCTCCTCCACTTCATATACTCCCGGCTTATCTATGCATCCGCTGATATCTACATATATTATACCATTATTTCCGTCATTGCCAGAATTATCTTGATTCTTTTCATCACCATCGTTATACTCTTCATATGGTACTTCTGCTGAACTTTGATTTTCCTCTTCTATGATTGCAGTGTCTTTAGAACCCCAAACCCAGAAAAATAACACAGCAGCCGCCACCGTAACCGGCAGGGCTGCTTTTCTTAGCTGTTCTTTGTGAAGATATACAAACTCCTTTAAGTCTCCTAAAGAGTTTATTTCTTTTAATTTATTCAATTTTTCAGCCCCCTTTTTACATTATTTTACATTAAGAGGGCCTGCAAGTCAACTTAAAACTGTAAAATTTTTATAAAATTTATTTTTTCCCTTTCTACATTTATCTTGTATCTAGGCAAATCGATATCAGCAAATTCGATGAAAGATGTTATCACCAACTCAGGGCTGCAATTAGAAACACTTCCGCAATCCAGCGTCATCAAAAGCAAAGTATCGTCTCCATAAGCTCTTGCTTCAAAAGATCTTATTTTATCTTTAATGTCTATAACAACCAACTTTTTATCTTTTTTCTGACGCTTCATAACCAATATCTTATCTTGCTGCATATACCCCTTTGATAAATCATCCAGCTGAGCCTGCTCTATCGACAAGGGAAGAGTAATTTTGTACTGAGCGCTTTCTGCAACAGAAGCAAGAGATTTCACATCAGAATCAAAGCTCTTTACCCAATCTATATTTATACCCTCAGGCATCTCTTCAGCCATAGCTTCCAAGATTTTTTCAGGTTCATGAAACCTTTCCGTTTCAAATTCTAAAAGCTCATATATGCTGGAATACCCCAGAGAAAGAGGCTGAGCAAAGCTTAATTTTGGATGAGGATTGAATCCCTGAGAATACTTTAAAGAAATTCCGCATTTTCTAAAAGCTCTTTTGAAAAATCTAAGCATGTCCAAATGAGAGGTGAATTTAGCATACCCACCTTTGGAAAATTTAAGTACATACCTGTTAGCCATAAATTCCCTCCTGCTTACATTCTACCCTTTTGTTTATTCCACAGCCGCAACATCCATAACGGCAGTCTTGGGTTACAGTCTCTTTATATGCCTTTTCTCTCTCCTTTGACAAAAACTTTTTGCTTACTCCGCAATCTATATGATCCCATGGCAGCACTTCGTCTTCAGATATTTCTCTAAATGCATAATGATCCGGGCTGATTCCGCTTTTTTCAAAAGCTTGTTCCCATAATTCCCTTCGAAAATGTTCTGACCATCCATCTAATTTGCATCCCAGCTTATGGGCTTCTAAAAGGGCTTTTGCGCACCTTCTGTCGCCCTTTGCAAAGATCGCTTCGCAAAGGCTGGTAAAGCTGTCATGGTAATTAAAGGTTATTCCCTTTATCTTCAATTTCTGTTCCAGATAACGGTGTTTTGCCTCAAACTCTTCCGGTGTGTTCTGCCGCTCCCATTGAAAAGGTGTATGCGCTTTAGGTACAAAATTGGAGACGCTTACCGTAAGGCGAAATCTTCCTCCTTTTGGACCATTATATTTTTTATTGATTTCAATGATATTTTTGGCGATATCTGCTATTCCGTCTAAATCCTCATAGGTTTCAGTAGGAAGCCCTATCATGAAATACAGCTTTATGTGTCTCCATCCCAGCTGTATAGCTTGCTCAACAGAAGTGTATATATCTTCTTCCGTAACGCCTTTATTTATCACATCTCTAAGTCTTTGTGTGCCGGCTTCAGGCGCATAAGTGAGTCCTGATTTTTTATATTCTTGTATTTTATTTAAAACTTCAAAAGCAAATTTATCTATTCTGAGAGAAGGCAATGATAAAGAAACATTTTTTTCTTTGCAATAATCCATCAGATCAAGGGTAAGCTTCTGAAACTGGGAATAATCGCTGGTTGATAATGACAGCAGCGAAAGTTCATCGTTGCCGGTAGCTTCTATTTGAGATTTTGACAATTCTAATATTTTCTCCCTGCTTCTTTCTCTGACCGGTCTATATATCATTCCTGCCTGACAGAATCTGCAGCCCCTTGTGCATCCCCTGAAGGTTTCGACAACTGCTCTGTCGTGGACAGCTTCAACAGTTGGTATTACAGGGTTTATAGGAAAATCCACATCTTCTATGTCCGGAACAATGTTTTTAATTACCTTGTCCGGGGCTGCTGCGTTTTGTTTACATAATTTTTTTATAGTACCATCTTCGTTGTATTGCGGCTCGTAAAAGCTTGGGACATATATCCCCTCCAATTGACATGCCTTTTCCAGAAAATCTTTTTTTGTACGGCCTTTTTCCTTGCATTCCCCCAAAAGTTCCAACACCTGAGGCAGCAAAATCTCTCCATCACCGATAAGGAAAATGTCTACGAAATCAGCTAGAGGCTCCGGATTAAAGGCACAAGGTCCGCCAGCGGCTATAATAGGCCATTCATCCCCTCTTTCATCAGCGATAAGAGGGATTTCCGCCAATTCCAGCATATTTAAGATAGTAGAAAAAGACATCTCATATTGCAAGGTGAATCCAACTATGTCCATCTCTTTCACAGGAGTTTTGGTTTCTAACGTAAATAACGGAAGCTTTTCTTCTCTCATAAGCTTTTCCATGTCGGAAGCCGGGGCGAAAACTCTTTCACAATACAGTTCTTTTTTCTTGTTAACCGTATTGTAAAGTATCTGCATTCCTAAGTATGACATGCCTATTTCATATAAGTCCGGAAATGCAAAAGCCATTCTAACCTTTACATCTTCAGGCGATTTTCTTATAGAATTTACCTCCCCGCCTATATAACGGCCGGGTTTTTCCACTTGCCTCAACACTTCTTCCAGCTGACTGTCCAGATGAAATAGAAAGTCTATTTTTTTTCCTATGACTTTTTCTATTTTGTCCATGAATTCCCTCGTTCTTTTTTTTCCGTCTAAAATGTGATGCCTTATTTCTTCATCTTCCGGCGCTTTTTTAAGTATATATGTTATCCTTTCATCAAGACCTACATACTTGTCTTCTTTCACAAGGCGGTCCGCCAAACATACAAGATCGCACTCATTTGCATTTTCTATCTGATTAAAGCTATGATACGTCATGTGAACTTTTACGATGTCGGCTTCGTCATGATATCCAAGTTCTTCTAAAATTTTACTTCCGACAGCTGCGTGATTTTCGTGTATTCTGGCCACATCGTGCGCAAGAGCACTGCCTCTTACAAGCGCAATATCCAGTTTATAACCGTGATTATTGAGCTCTGAAGCCAACTTGGCAGCCACATCGGCGACTGCTTTACAATGGGCTATGACATGGCTGGGCGTGTCCCATTTTTTATATAAATTATTTATTTCTTCTTTAGTAATTCTCTTTTTCAAAATATCACCTTATAATTCATTATGTATTACAAAAACACTTTGGTTAATTATACCATAGAGTCAGAAAGTTTATAATAAAATTCTTCTCCATTGTCTTTAACAAATGTTCCGATTATATTGCCTTTTTTTACTCTTTCTCCGGTAATAACGCTTATATTGTCTAAATGACCATATGTAGACAACTTATCTTCATGCTGAATTTTAATACAAAGGCCAAACTCTTTATCTATTCCGGAGTATGTTACAACTCCGCCGGCTACTGCATGTACTGCTTGCACTCCTTCTGTATCATTTTCATCAATAGGAGCACCAAACTCATTTATCTCGTTGGCTTGCAGAACTGCGCCGGCAAGGACTGCCGGTGCGCTCGTTATTTTATCTAAAAGTTCTGCACCGTTTTCTTTTATTTCTTCTAAAGAATAGTTTTTACTTATATACCGGTTAAGAGTACTCTTTATCTCAGAAAAGCCTTCGTCGTCTATCATTGCAACGCCTCTTAAGCCTACAAATATTGCAAGACAGACCATTATCTGCACTAAAAATTTATCTCGATAATTCATAATATCCTCCCGATAGTCTCCCGACTTTTATTATGATTTTATGAATTATCTGCCGGATTAATGATTGTCAGTTTAAAATACTCTTAAACCGGCAAAATTGTTTTTCGCCGGTTTAAATTAATTATTCGTCCCAATATTCCATTTCATAATCTTCTATTCTGATTATGTCGCCTTCCTCAAGTCCTAATTGCTTAAGTTCGTCTATAGCGCCTTTTTGTTCTATATATTTATACAAATATCGCAGTGAACCCATATCGTTAAAGTTAGTAGACCGGAATATTTTGCTTAATTGCTTTCCTTCAAGAACATATACGCCTTCATCCTGATCGTACCATACATCGATTTTTTTATAGTTAGGATCATTTTCTTCTGATTCAAAGTCGAAGTATTCGTATTCTTCTTCTTGAACAGGACCTTGAGCTTCCACTTGCTGAAGCTCCTCAAGCGCCGCAGCAAGAAGTTCTTTGACACCTAAATTCAGAGGCGCAGAAAAAGGGAAAACTCTATATCCTTGTTTTTCGATATAAGCTTTAAAATCCTTATATTGCTCAGAATCCTCATCTATCATATCTATCTTATTTGCTGCCACCAGCTGAGGTTTTTTTAATATTTTAGGATTATAAGCTTCAAGTTCTCTGTTTATCTTGTCAAAATCATCTTTTGGATCTCTTCCTTCACTGCCGGAAACATCTATGACATGAATTAAGACCTTTGTCCTTTCTATATGTTTCAAAAATCTGAAACCTAATCCAAGACCTTCGCTGGCTCCTTCAATAAGACCTGCTATATCTGCCATAACAAAGCTATTATCAAATATCTGTACAACACCCAAATTAGGGTCGATGGTTGTAAAGTGATAATTGGCAATTTTAGGCTGAGCGCTGGTAGCTACAGCTAGCAGAGACGATTTGCCCACATTGGGAAATCCAACCAGACCTACGTCTGCTATAAGCTTCATTTCCAGTATGAGTTTACGTTCTTTTGCTTCTCCTCCTGCTTCGGCAAAATTGGGGGCTTGGCGAACTGAGTTTTTAAAATGAACGTTTCCTTTCCCGCCTTTTCCGCCTTTAGCCGCCACAAATTTTTCTCCGTCCTCTGTAAGGTCCTTCATGACCAGACCTGTTTCTTCATCTATTATGACTGTACCCATCGGCACTTTTATTACCAGATCCTGTCCCGCTTTTCCGAAACGGTTTCTCTTCATGCCGTTTTGCCCGTTCTCGGCTTCGTATTTCCTCTTATATCTGAAATCCATCAAGGTTCTTAGGTTTCTGTCGGCTTGAAAGACTATATCGCCTCCGCGGCCGCCATCTCCTCCGTCAGGCCCGCCTTCAGGAACAAAAGGTTCTCTTCTGAAGGTTACAGCCCCGTCTCCTCCTTTACCTGACTTGACGGTAATTTTTGCTCTATCGACAAACATTCTATCATCTCTCCTTTTGGGGAACATTACAAAAAGACCCTGTAACATGGATGTTTTACAGGGTCTTCAAGCTCTGATTAAGCTTCCTTTGAATAAACGCTTACCTGTTTTCTGGTCTTGCCTTTTCTTTCAAATTTAACGGCTCCATCTATTTTGGCGAATAAAGTATCGTCACCGCCGATACCTACATTGTTTCCAGGATGGAACTTGGTTCCTCTCTGTCTTACCAGAATGCTTCCGGCGCTTACATACTGTCCGTCTCCTGCTTTCAGTCCAAGACGCTTGGACTCGGAGTCACGACCGTTTTTGGAGCTACCTACACCTTTTTTACTTGCCATCTCGACACCTCCTACCTTGTATTGTCAGATTACTTTAAAGCTGCTTCAATAGCTTCGATTATAACTGCTTTAGTAGCCTTTTCATCGATAGCAATGTTGTTTTCCTTAGCAAAAGCAATCAATTCGTCTTTTTTCATTGAAGCCGAAACCTTTTTAGCAGCAGGTTTTGCCTTGGCTTCTTTAACCTCATCCTTAGGTGCTTCTTCAGCCTTAGGTGCTGAAGCTTTTTTAGGAGCGCTCTGCTTGCTTCCTCCTAAAGATTCGATTTTTACCATTGTATACGGCTGTCTGTGACCCTGTTTTTTTCTGTAGTCTTTTTTAGCCTTATACTTGAAAATGATAACTTTTTTACCTTTTCCGTTTTCTACTACACTGCCTGTTACGGCCTCTGCCAGATAAGGTGTTCCTACTTTAACTTCCTTACCGTCACTCATCAGCAGCACTTTGTCAAAGGTAATCGTATCTCCGGCTTCCGCTTTTAATTTTTCAACGGTTATAACGTCGCCTTCCTGTACCTTGTACTGTTTGCCGCCTGTTTCAATTACTGCGTACATTTTATTTTCTCCTCCTCTATCCAGTCTCGCCATTGCGGGCGGATACAGATTTAATATCACTTATTACCCGTTCTGCGCGGCTCAACGCATGTTATAATACCATTAAAACGGCTTAATGTCAAGCTTTTTGAATTATTTTCACCCTTCTTTTGTCACTTTTTTGTCTCGCTTTAAGCTGTTTATGCAAAGACCACCGGCATTACGTCTTTCGTTAGAGGTGCAAATTTATATCCTTGTTTCATCAGTCCCTCAATTATGCCCGGCAATGCTTCTGCTGTATTTTTATGTCCCGGTCCGTCATGCATAAGTACTATTTTTTTCTTCATATTGCTGTCTCCGGAAAGCGCATATCTTTTTATATCACCTGCCGAAACGCCTGCTCTGACAGCATCCTCTGCTGAAATATTCCAATCGTAATAAACATATCCGCGCCTTATCATCTCGCCTATTATCTGCCTGTACACTCCGGCATTAAAAAAGTTGATAGAGCCGCCGGGGAATCTAAAAATGTCAGGCTTTACGCCGGTTGTCTTTTCAATATGACCTGAAATTTTACTGAAGTCATCTAAAAAACTATCTACTGACTGATATACTTTATTATAGTCATGCGTATAACTGTGGGCTGCAATGGTATGTCCTTCGTTGACTATTCTCTTATACAACTCGCTTGCCCTGTCTGAGCCATTATAAATAGTGAAAAAAGTAGCTTTAATCCCATATTTCTTCAGTATATCCAATACCTGCGGCGTAACGCTTTCATCAGGGCCATCGTCAAACGTCAAATAACATGTTTTTTCTGTTGGCTCTTTAAATTTATAATCGTTGTCAACATAAAGCTCTTTATATTTTTCTTTGTACTCAAATGCCTTCTCCTTATCTAATCCGGCGAAAAAATGCACCATGTTTTTATATTCATCTGAATCGATTTTCCCATTCTCCATTTCAGTCGTAAGCATATCAACCATATTGCTGTCTTTTTCCGGTTCCGCTTTGTAGTATCTTATGCCATAAAACGATGCTGCAGCAGTAGAAAAGATTGTAACAAATAATAACAATATGACTATCCCCCTGTTTTTTCTTCTCGTTCTCATGAATATCCCCCCTTTTTGTGTCAAATTGTTTATCCAATGACAGTGTACTATATGTAATAGTACACTGTCAACAATTTTCGACAGAATAACCATGAATTTTTACGAAAGCTAAAAAATGCTGCCGACCGGTCCGGTGTGGCCTGAGAGGTGATGACAAAATTTTTGTATATTTAAAATTATGTCATTATTTTTACATATTTAGAGCCTGTCGATGTAAAAATTTCAAAAAAATGTTTTTATATCAGTAAGTGTCCTGCGATACATATATGCCCTGTAATCTAACAGAGCTGCCTGCACAATAACTAAACTGTGCAGGCAGCCCGAGCCCCAGCCCCTGTTAAATTTATTCAAACTTACAACTTAAAACTATTCGATCACTACGCCGTCCTCATCGATGAGCATATCCATGATCTCGGAAAACTCTTCTTCCGACACATCCGGTTCTTTCTGAGGAGCTTCCTCATTCTTGATCAAATCCAGAAGTTTTCCCTCAAGTTCATCCACAATTTCAGGATGGTCTTTGAGATAAGTCTTGATATTTTCACGGCCTTGACCTATTCTTTCACCTTTGTAACTGTACCAGGAACCGGCTTTGTCAATCAGCTTGGCCTCTACAGCAGAATCCAGCACGTCGCCTTCCTTTGATATACCTTCACCGTACATAATATCAAATTCAGCCTGTTTAAATGGCGGTGCCACTTTGTTTTTAACTACCTTAACCTTTGTTCTGTTGCCGGTTATGTTATCGCCGACCTTTATCGTTTCGGTCTTTCTTACGTCAAGTCTCATGGAAGAATAGAATTTAAGCGCTCTTCCACCTGTAGTCACCTCAGGGCTGCCGTAAACGACGCCTACCTTTTCTCTCAGCTGGTTGATGAATATTACACAGGTGTTGGACTTATTTATACTTCCTGTTATTTTTCTCAAGGCTTGAGACATCAGTCTGGCTTGAAGTCCTACATGAGCGTCACCCATATCCCCTTGTATTTCAGCTTTAGGTACGAGGGCAGCCACGGAGTCTATTACTATAACGTCTAAAGCTCCGCTCCTAACCAGCATATCGCAGATCTCCAAAGCCTGTTCACCGGTATCCGGCTGGGAAACCAATAAATTTTCCACGTCGACGCCTAGATTCTTCGCATAAATAGGGTCAAGGGCATGTTCTGCATCTATGAAAGCTGCCCTTCCGCCCGTCTTCTGGGCTTCAGCCACTATATGTAACGTAAGCGTGGTTTTACCTGAAGACTCAGGTCCGTAAATCTCTACGATTCTGCCTCTAGGCACGCCTCCTATTCCGGTAGCCATGTCGAGGCTTATGGAACCGGTAGAAATGGCTTCCACATTCATCTGAGCCCCTTTTTCTCCCAGTTTCATTATGGCGCCTTTGCCAAATTGTTTTTGTATTTTAGACATCGCCTCTTCCAGCGCTTTATCTTTTTCGCTTTTAATTTCAGCCATAATTTCTCCTTCCAAGCAGAACATTTGTTCTTTATTATATGATACCTTATATTAAGCCTCAGGTCAAGGTTTTTTTTATAAAAGTCAGCTAAAAGTCAGCTAAAAAATTCAGCTGAAAATATTATAAGTTCTTAATAGATAAATGTCAATATTTTCCATTAAAGTGCAGGGCTCTTTTTTCGAATTTCTCGGATTTCTCATAAAATCTTCGTCAAAACAGCGACATGATAAGGCCCCTGTCTTGAAAATTTTTATTCAAAACAGGGGCACGACAACAAGTTGATTATTCTATTTCCGTAACTTTATAATCTTTATCTTCTACGACTTTTTTCAAAGTGTCGTCGGATACATCTGCATTTAATGTTACCACTGCTGTACCTTTCTCGTGGCTCACTTCTGCCGTATCTACTCCTTCAATAGCTTCGAGAGCTTTTTTAACTGCAGCTTCACAATGTCCGCACATCATTCCTTCAATTTTCATAGTCTTGTTCATAACTTCTTTCTCCTTTTCTTCCTGTATTTTATTTTTGATTTTATGGTCCTTGTGAGGATCATATAATTTAAACAAATTAAGTCTGAGAGCATTGGTAACTACGCAGAAGCTGGATAAACTCATGGCTGCTGCTCCAAACATGGGATTAAGCTGCCACCCCAAAACAGGGATGAAAACTCCGGCTGCCAAAGGTATGCCTATAGTGTTATAAATAAACGCCCAGAAAAGATTCTCATGAATGTTGCGCAGCGTAGCCCTGCTCAGTCTTATGGCTGCCGGAACATCAGAAAGGCGGCTCTTCATGAGAACTATATCCGCCGCATCGATGGCAACATCTGTTCCTGCACCTATGGCAATGCCTATATCCGCTCTGGTGAGCGCAGGCGCATCGTTTATGCCGTCACCGACCATCGTGACTTTAGCTTTCTTCTTAAGCCTGCGTATAACGCTTTCTTTACCGTCAGGAAGGACTCCTGCGATGACTTCGTCTACGCCTGCTTCATCTCCGATGGCGCGAGCAGTCTTTTCATTGTCTCCTGTAAGCATTACGACACGTATGCCCATGTTTTTCATCTCTTCTACTGCTTGGCGGCTGTCCTCTTTGATTACGTCAGCAACTGCTATTATGCCTAAAAGCCTGCCGTCGTAGGCAAAGAACAAAGGCGTCTTTCCTGCTGCAGCCAATTCGTCAGAAGTTTTTTTCATGGTTTCAGAAACTTGCACAAGTCCTTCCATGAACTTCAAATTTCCTCCTGTGAGAGGTTTTCCGTCTATTAACGCTTCAAGGCCGTTGCCGGGCAAAGCTTTGAATCCTGAAACTTCTCTTAAATTAACAGATCGCTCTTTTCCGGCTTCCATTATAGCCTTAGCCAGAGGATGTTCGCTCTTTGATTCGAGAGCATAAGCCAGTTCAAGCAGCGTTTCTTCTGAGATTCCATCTTCCGGCAATATATCTGTCAATTTAGGCTCGCCTGACGTTATGGTACCCGTCTTGTCTAAAACTACTATTTGAGTCTTTCCTGCTTCTTCAAGAGATACGGCGTTTTTAAACAATATGCCATTTTTGGCTCCCATGCCGTTTCCGACCATAATCGCCACAGGCGTGGCCAATCCCAATGCGCACGGACAGCTTATTACCAAAACAGAAATTCCTCTTGCCAATGCAAATCCCACGGTCTGACCTGCAAGAAGCCAGGCTGCTATGGTGACTATGGCAATTCCTATAACTATAGGTACAAATACACCTGAAACTTTATCGGCAACTTTTGCGATTGGCGCTTTGGTGGCAGCAGCATCGCTGACCATCTGTATTATTTGAGAAAGCGTTGTATCTTCGCCGACTCTCGTCGCTTCACATTTTATGAAACCCGATTGGTTGATGGTAGCAGCAGATACTTGATCGCCGACAGATTTGTCAGCAGGTATGCTCTCTCCTGTAAGCGCAGCCTCGTTGACTGCGCTGCTGCCTTCTATGATTACGCCGTCTACCGGTATGTTCTCTCCCGGTCTTACAACGAATATATCGCCTTTTTTTACCTGTTCTATAGCTACTGTGGTTTCAACTCCGTCTTTTAAAATCACTGCCGTTTTAGGCGCAAGCTTCATAAGACTTTTCAGCGCATCTGTAGTCTTGCCTTTAGAACGTGCTTCCAACATTTTTCCTACAGTTATGAGAGCCAAAATCATTGCTGCCGATTCAAAATATAATTCATGCATGTAAGACATTACAGCTTCATGATCTCCGGCAAGCTGCGCGTCTGTCATAGCGAACAACGCTACTGTGCTGTATCCGAATGCCGCGGCCGAGCCTAACGCTACAAGAGTATCCATATTAGGAGCTCTATGCCAAAGGCTCTTAAATCCGCTTATAAAGAACTTTTGGTTTATAACCATGACTGCGGCTGAAAGAAGCAGCTGCAAAAGCCCCATAGCTACATGATTGTCTTCCAGAAAAGCCGGCGCCGGCCAGCCCCACATCATGACTCCCATGGAAAAATACATCAATATGATCAGAAAAATGATAGATGCCAGGAGCCTGCGTTTTAAAACGGGGGTCTCTCTGTCTTTGAGCATATCTTCTTCAGCACTAATGGTTTTTCCGGCGGCTGAGGAGGATGCCGCATCTTTAGCTCCTTTTATTGAAGCTCCATATCCTGCTTCTTCTACAGCTTTGATTACAGCATCAGGAGAAGCGCTTCCTTCTACTCCCATGGAATTGGTGAGCAAGCTTACAGAACACGAATCCACCCCCGGAACTTTAGACACAGCTTTTTCCACTCGCGCACTGCAGGCTGCGCAACTCATGCCTGTTACGTTATACTGCTCCATATTATTTTCCCCTTTATCATTTCATGAGCTTCTTTAGTAAAACCAGCAGCTCATCTATTACCTCATCATCTCCGTTGCGTATATCTCTTGCAACACATCCTTTTATATGGCTGGATAAAAGTTCTCTGTTGAAAGCGTTCACAGCTGCGCTGATGGCCGCTGATTGTATAAGTATATCTGTACAATATGCGTCTTTTTCTATCATTCCCTTGATGCCTCTTATCTGCCCTTCTATTCTGTTAAGCCTGTGTATAAGCTTCTTTTGTTCTTCAGAAGTCCTTTCTGTTGTCTTGCAACAACATGTATTTTTCTCTTTATTTTCCATATTAATTCACCTCAAACTTAAAAAGATACCCCTGTGGGGTATCTTAATTATATTTCTTTTATTTGAAAATGTCAATTCTTTTATTTTATCCTTTTATATATCTGCCAGAGCATGTTCAAGACTGCGTAATTCCTATTCCATCTGCGATTGACATTACGATACTGGCATTTTACAGCCTCAGTCCTGCCTTCGTAAGAAATCCCTATATATACCAAACCTACCGGTTTTTCCTCTGTTCCTCCGTCAGGGCCTGCAATGCCCGTAACCGATATACACAAATCTGAGCCTGTTTTTTCCTTCAATCCTTCCGCCATTTCACAAGCGGTCTGCGGACTGACGGCTCCGTATCTTTCCAAAGTATCTGATGAAACTCCCAGTTCCTCCATTTTAGCCCTGTTGCTGTATGTGACTATACCTCTTTCAAATACAGCTGAAATTCCCGGAATATCTGTCAGAGCTCCGGCAAAAAGGCCTCCTGTGCATGATTCGGCACATGAAATAGATATATTTTTCTCGATAAGCATGTTGCCTACAACTTCTATCAGCTCCTGATCGTCACAGCTATAGACAAAGTCGCCTATTATATCCATGACCTTTTTTTCCATATCTGCCACTGCTTTTTCAGCCTGCTCTAAAGTCGGTCTTTTGGAAGCTATTCTAAGGCTGCATTCGCCCTCTTTGGCATATGTGGCTATGGTAGGGTCAGTCTGTCCGTCTATAAGAGGCAGCAGCATGGTTTCCATCTTAGATTCGCCTAAAGCGAAAGCTCTGAGAATCTTATAATATATCACGCTGTCTTGCATCTTTTCCAAGCGAGGTCTTATCTGCTTGTTGAACATGTTGGTCATTTCTCTCGGAGGACCCGGCATAGCTGCAATTATTTTGCCGTCTTTTTCAAGCCAAAATCCCGGAGCTGTACCCTGGTCATTGGGCAGAGGAATTGCAGTGGAAGGCATATCGGCCTGCTTTAAATTATTTTCCGTCATATGACGGCCCATTTTTTGATAATATTCTTTCAATGCTTCAAGGCATTGCTGATTGGTCACTATCTTGTCGCCCATAGCTTTGGCGATGACTTCTTTAGTCAGATCGTCCTGAGTAGGTCCTAGACCTCCTGTTGTAATTATCATATCGCAATCATGAAATGCAAAATATATGAGCTCTTCCAGGCGTTTAGGGTTATCTCCTACGCTGTAATGATACATTACATCTATTCCCAAATCATTAAGCTGCTGAGAAAGCCAGGCTGCATTGGTATTGACGATTTGGCCGAAAAGGATTTCCGTACCTACTGTAAGCAAAGCTGTCTTCATATGGTCACTCTCCTGTCGTCAGTTTTCATTGTTTTATTTTAAAGAAAAAAGCTGTCTGTTTTTCCAAACGTATTCAATGCCTGAATAAACGGTCATGATGAGGGACGCCCATAAGAAAGCCTGAGCCGTATACCATAACGGCAGATAGAACTTGCATGCCGGAACAAGCAGCAGCAGCGATACAGCGATCATTTGCAAAACTGTTTTAATTTTGCCGCTCATGTCAGCAGCTATAACTATTCCTTCAGACGCAGCTACAGTTCTCATGCCGGCCACAGTAAACTCTCTGGCCAAAATTATGATGAGCATCCATGCAGGAACAAAATACGGTATCATGAGGCATAACGCCGAATAAACCAATACTTTGTCAGCCAGCGGATCCATTATTTTTCCGAAATTGGTAACCAGATTATTTTTTCTGGCTATCTTTCCGTCAAGCATATCTGTAAAGGATGCGGCTACAAATATTACAAAGGCTGCAATATACCAGTTTAAATAATAGGCGGCTATAAAAAAAGGTACCGCAATAACCCTGGCTATAGTTAACTTGTTAGGCAGATTCATCTTTATACCTCCTTGCCTGTCAAATCATAATCAAAAGCGTCTTCTATTTTTACGTTTACTATCATGCCGGCTTTCAGCTCTCTGCATGAGGTGAAAATAACGGAATTATCTATTTCCGGCGCGTCATATCTGGTTCTTCCTATGTAGCTGCCGTCCTCATCTCTTTCTTCTACCAGCACCTCAAAGGTTTTTCCTACCTTTTCCTTGTTGCCGGCAAGTGAAATGTCAAGCTGATGTCTCATTATCGTATCGGCTCTCTGCTCTTTGATTTCCTGAGCTATCTGATCCTCCATTTCACCGGCAGGAGTGTTCTCTTCCTGGGAATAAGCAAATACCCCCAGACGGGCAAACTTCATTTCATCTACAAAGTCCAAGAGTTTTGAAAAATCTTCTTCTGTCTCGCCCGGAAAGCCGGTAATGAGAGTTGTCCTTATATGTATATCAGCTATGGCGTCTTTGAGTTTAGCTATAGTCTCTTTTATAGAGCTTTCTGTAGAGCGCCGGTTCATTCGCTTGAGAACGTTATCGCTGGCATGCTGAATAGGTATATCTATGTAATTGCATATCTTTTCTTCAGAGGCCATGACATCTATCAGCTCATCTGTTATTCTGTCTTCATAGCAATACATGAGCCTTATCCATCTTATACCTTCTATTTGGCACAAATCTCTGAGCAGCTGCGGTAAAGCCATATGTCCATATATATCTATCCCGTATAAGGTAAGATCCTGAGCTATCAATATCAATTCTTTGCAGCCCTTTTCAGCCAGCATTTCGGCTTCCTTGATGACATCTTCAGCTTTTTTGCTTCTGAACGGCCCTCTGATGTCAGGTATTACGCAATACGCACAGCGGTTATTGCATCCTTCAGCTATCTTCAGTGTGGCAGTGTAAGGGTTGTCTTCCAAATGTCTGGGGAGCAGACTAAGCTGACCGGAAGGGCAAGTCTTTACCTGATTTTTTTCTTCTAAAGGATTGTTGAGTTCCCTTAGTATTTCCGGCAGTCTTTCATATTCGTTGACGCCGATAAAACAATCGGCCTCCGGCATTTCTTCTGTCAAATCTTTGGCGTATCTTTGAGCAAGACATCCCGACACCACCAGCTTCCTGTTACCCTCTTTGTATTGGGCCAGCTGGAAAATTCTCTCTATGGATTCTTTTTTAGCGTCGTTGATAAATCCGCAAGTGTTTAAAATCATCACATCTGATTGGAAAATATCATCTACCAGCTGGATTCCGGCATCTTCCATTATGCCGCATGCCACTTGAGAATCGTTGAAGTTTTTAGGACATCCCAGTGTTTCCATGTATACCTTCATAAACTATTCTTCCTCTTTATCTTCATTCATCTTATCATATTCTTCTTCTGTTATCAGAACCTGTCTTGGCCTTGAACCGTCTTGAGGGCTTACTATGCCTCTGGCTTCCATCATATCCACGATTCTGGCTGCTCTGTTATAACCTATGCGGAATCTTCTCTGGAGCATAGAAACGGAAGCCTGTCCGCTTCTTACCACCAGCTCGATAGCATCAGGCAAAAGCTCATCTCCGTCATCTTCCGCACCTGTCTGGTCGGTTCTTTCTATCCTTGTGAGGACGTCCTGATTATAGTCGGTCTCTTTAACCTGACTTTTAACAAAATCTATGACTTTGTTGACTTCATGGTCAGAAATGAAAGCACCCTGAACTCTGATAGGCTTGCCCATTCCCATAGGATTAAACAGCATATCGCCCTTTCCTACCAGTTTCTCTGCGCCTTGCATGTCCAGTATAGTTCTGGAATCTACTTGAGAAGAAACGGCAAAGGCGATTCTTGAAGGAATGTTAGCCTTGATAACTCCTGTGATTACATCTACCGAAGGTCTTTGAGTAGCCACAATAAGATGCATGCCGGCCGCTCTTGCCATCTGAGCCAGCCTGCATATGGATTCCTCTATTTGTGAAGGCGCCGCCATCATCAAGTCTGCCAGCTCATCTATTATAATCACCACCTGAGGCATTACTTTATCAAGTTCATCATTGGCTTTTACAGACTCGTTATAAGTCTCCAAGTCCCTTACGCCCTCTTCTGCAAACTTTTTATATCTGTCAGTCATCTCTGCCACTGCCCAGTTTAAAGCAGCTGCAGCCCTTGACGGGTCTGTGACCACAGGTATCATAAGATGAGGAACTCCGTTATAATTGCCCAGCTCTACCACTTTAGGGTCTACGAGTATGAGCTTTACTTCATCCGGTCTGGCTTTATACAATAGGCTGGTGATTATCGTGTTGATACATACCGATTTTCCGGAACCTGTGGAACCTGCTATAAGCAGATGCGGCATAGCTTTCAGGTCAGCTACAATAGCCTTGCCGCTTATGTCTTTTCCAACAGCAAAAGTAATCTTAGATTTGCTGTTTTTAAATTCTTGCGAATCTATAATATCTCTTATATGGACCATAGTTACGGCGTCGTTTTCTACTTCTATGCCCACAGCCGCTTTTCCCGGTATAGGCGCTTCTATTCTGATGCTTTTAGCTTCCAGATTTAAAGCTATATCGTCGGCCAGCCTTACTATGCTGTTAACCTTGACACCTACTGATGGCTGTATTTCATATCTGGTTACAGTAGGCCCTTGAGTAACTTGAACTACTCGTGCGTCCACATGGAAGTTTCTGAGGGTTTCTTCCAGCTTCTGAGCCTTTTCTGTTAACAATCTGTCGTTAGTTTTTGGACCTGTCTTGCTCTTTTCAAGAAGGGCAACAGGAGGCATTTTATATTCATCAGACACAGCGTGCTCGTTGATTTCATCTTTTGAAAGCATTGCTTCTCTAGCTTCCTTTTTTGTAATGGTTTTTTTAGCAAAAGCCGCCTCAAATTGCTGTCTTCCTGCTGAATCGTCTTTCTCACCTGCTTTTTCTGAACCCAATCCCGTCATTTCTTCACCGGAATTTCCGGTAATTCCGTAACCATGTCCAAAGTCTTCCCGTTCCTCTAATCCGTAAGTTCCGGAAGACTGTCTGCCTCCGAACAAGGTTTCATCCTTCATATAATTTAAAACATTTGAAGAGGCATTGCCGTTGACTATCTTAATATTTCTTTTCCGGGAAAATAATCCCTTCGATGATTTTTCGGCCTCGCTGCCCTCTACATCATCCATAGTCATCTGAGCTGAAACATCTGAATCCGGATTTTCATTATCAAGAAAAGAGTTTTCTTTTATGAGCCTTTTTTCCTCACGTCTTTCACTGATTTTGCGGAAAAATCTCGATACAGGGGTATTTGCGATAAGAAGCAAACATATCATGGAAACTACTATAGTAAAAATCCAGCATCCTGATACACCGAACCACCTTATTAAAAGGGACGCCAATATCATGCCAAAGAAACCGCCGCTTTCCAGTTCAACCCCTGTTTCGTAAAAGCTCTTCATAGCCGAAAATGAAACGCTGATATTTTCAGCATCGATGAATCTGACAGAATTCATTGTGGCAAGCATCCATAGCAGCAAAAACGCCAGCAAAGCAGTCTTTATCGAAATTGACGTGGTCTGACGAGCAAATAACATTACGCCAAACAAAATAAGGTAAAAAGGCAAAACATACGCCATAAATCCTAAAAGCCCTTTTAGGCAGTTACCTATCATCTCGCCAAACTGACCTGCGCCTCCCGTCAAAACAGCTATGATAAGAAATATACCAAGGGCGATGGAAATAATCGACCATATCTCATCCATCACCCTCCTGTCAGCTTTCCTTTTGGCCTGTATTTCTTTAGCTTTTTCTCTAGCTTTTGAATCTTGTTTGGAGGCAGTTTTCTTATTTTTTGAGCCGGGAGGTCTTCCCGGTCCTCTTTTTTTCTCTGCCATATTAAAATCCTTTCTTATAAATCAAACAAGCCGGATTGGAGTCTTACGCAAATATTCCGTATAGAACTACTGCCAGTCCTACTATCCAAACATAATATGAAAAATAACTTAATTTTTTGCTGGACACAATTTTTATCATTGATTTAATAGCTATCAATCCTGAAACAGCAGCTACAGCCATACCTACTAAAACAGGTCCCAATTGGGACATGTCCATGCCGGCTTTTATTGCTGCCGGCGCTTCCATTACAGCTGAGCCGAGAATTGAAGGGATGGAAATTAAAAATACAAACTTTACGGCAAATTTTCTGTCTAAATTGCATATTAAACTTCCAAACAAAGTCGAACCGGACCTGGAAATACCCGGGCATATGGCTACACCCTGGACAAATCCGATGAATAAAGCATTGCGATAATTCATCTGTTTGATTCCTCTGTTGGAGTCACCCATTCTTTCAGCTATGACCAGCAAAAATCCCGTTATTATCAGCCCTACACCGATAGGAACAACAGAATTGTACAAGCTGTTAAAGAAATCGTTAAACAATACGCCCATTATCCCTGTCGGAATTGTTGCCACGATTATCATTACTCCCAGCTTTCTCACCGGTCTTTCATCAAGTCTCAAGCCTTTGCCTGTAAATAAATCTTTGATGGTCAATACCAGTTCTACCAGGAGTTCCCAAATATCTTTCCAATATACGATGAAAACTGAAATAAGCGTTCCTACGTGAAGCAACACTGCGAAAAGAAGAACATTGTCTTCTTCAATTCCAAAAAACTGCTGTAATAAAGCCAAATGGCCGGAACTGCTTATGGGCAAGAATTCTGCCAAACCTTGTACTAAACCTAAAACAACAGATTCAAAATACGACATAATCTCTCTCCTTATTTTTTCTTTATATATCCCTTTGCAACGAGCGTTTCAGCGCATAGCACAGCCCCTCCCGCTGCGCCTCTTATGGTGTTGTGGGAAAGACCGACAAATTTATAATCATAGACGCTGTCTTCTCTGAGTCTTCCAATGGAAATTCCCATACCCTTATCTCTGTTCACATCAGCTTTAACCTGCGGTCTGTCATCTTCTTCAAAATATTTGATGAACTGTAGAGGAGCCATAGGAAGGTTATGCTCCTGCGGAAATCCCTTATAACTTTCCAATTTTTCGATGAGCTGTTCTTTAGTAGGCTTCTTTCTGAATTTTACAAAAGCAGCAGCTGTATGTCCGTTCAAAACAGGCACTCTTATACATTGACATGTGATTTTAGGCTCTTCAGCTTTAACAATCTGCCCTTTTTCCAAATCTACCTTTCCCCATATTTTTAAAGGTTCCTGCTCACTTTTTTCTTCTTCACCGCCTATATATGGAATGATATTTTCAACCATCTCAGGCCATGAGTCAAAATCTTTTCCTGCTCCTGAAATAGCTTGATAAGTAGTTATTACACATTCATATGGCTCAAATTCCTGCCACGCGCTCAAAGCAGGCACGTAGCTTTGAATGGAGCAATTAGGTTTAACGGCTATAAATCCGTTTTTGGTCCCAAGCCGTTTCTTTTGTGCGTTTATTATTTCAAAATGATCGCAGTTAATCTCAGGTATGACCATAGGTACGTCGTCTGTCCACCTGTGAGCGCTGTTGTTGGAAACAACAGGAGTCTCCGTTTTGGCGTACTCTTCTTCTATAGCTCTGATTTCTTCCTTGGTCATATCTACAGCGCTGAATACAAAGTCTACCGTATCAGCTACAGCGTTTACGTCCCTCACATTCATTATCCTTATATCCTTAACTGCGTCCGGCATAGGGGTCTCAATCTTCCACCGTCCTCCTGCCGCGTCTTCATAACGAAGTCCGCTGCTTCTTTCGCTGGCGGCTATGGTAACTACCTCAAACCATGGGTGGTTGGCAAGCAGCGAAATGAAGCGCTGCCCCACCATGCCTGTTCCTCCCAAAATGCCTACTTTCAGTTTCTCACTCATAAAAATACCTCTCTATTAGAATTAATTTTATATTCAATAATCATAACAATTTATTTTATCACTTCTCCCCGGCGTTTTCAACAAAATAAGCCTAGATGAATATAATAATTTATAATCAATATATACTGAAAGGAAGTGTTAGATTGCCATTGTTTACAGGGGCTGCTACTGCCCTAATCACACCTTTCAAAGATGGAAAGATAGATTATGTTTCCATGGGAAAACTTATAGAATGGCAAATCAGCCAAGGTATAGATGCGCTTGTAGTATGCGGAACCACAGGAGAAGCTTCTACTCTTTCTCACATTGAAAAAACACAGCTGGTCAAGTTCTCGGTAGATCTAACCGATGGCAGGGTTCCCATAATAGCCGGTGCAGGAGCAAATTCCACCAGCGAAGCTGTATGTCTTGCAAAAGACATGGAGGACGCCGGAGCTGACGGTCTTTTAATCGTCACTCCTTATTATAATAAATGTACAGACTCAGGTCTTATCGCCCACTATGAAACTATCGCCGATAAAGTTTCCATACCTATTATAATGTATTCTGTAGCCTCAAGAACCGGTGTAAACATCTCGCCCAGAATAGTAAAAATTTTGTCTGACCATCCTAACATCACAGGAATAAAAGAGGCTTCGGGCAATATTTCACAGATATGCGAAATAGCAGCATGTGTAAGCGATACATTCAGCCTGTATTCAGGCAATGACGACCAAACTGTGCCTGTTCTGTCTCTTGGGGGACTGGGCTGCATATCGACTGTTTCCAATATAATACCGGCCAGGTTTTCTGCAATGATTCACCAATATCTGAATGGACAATGCAAGGCGGCAGGTAAGGAGCAAGTAGCTCTCAAGCCGCTTATCGATGCCATCTTTATGGAAGTAAACCCTGTTCCTGTAAAAGCCGCTTTATCCATGATGGGCATGTGCTCAGCCGAATATCGGCTTCCTATGTGTCCTCCTACCAACAAAACTCAGTATCTGCTTTATGATACTTTGAAAGAGTTTGGGCTGGTTTAAACAGCGTTATATTCTTGCCGTAAAAGTGAAATTTTATTTTAAAAGGCCGGCGGATGACAAGAAGTTTCAAAAATTTTTATCCAATGTCATCTGTCGGCCTTTTAATTGTTTTCAGTTATAAATACTTGTGATACAATCATATAGAAATTTTATAAACGCGAGCAAAGGAGAATGCAACCGATGAATTCCACATGTAGTTTAGTTGTGCGCAAGGCAAAAATGTCAGACCTTTCTCAAATACTTGATATCTATGAATATGCTAGAAGATTTATGAAGGAAACAGGAAATCCCAATCAATGGGGCGATTTTCTGCCTCCGAAGGAACTGCTGATAAACGATATAGCTGACAAAAAACATCTCTATGTGGTCGTAGACAGTAAAGAAATTGAATGCATTTATGGCGTTTTCGCCTTCATTATAGGAAAAGACCCGGCTTACTCCGTAATAAAAAACGGTACATGGCTGTCTGAGGAATTGTATGGTACTTTACGCAGAGTTGCCAGTTCCGGCAAAATTCACGGTATCTTCAGCCAAATGGTTTCTTATTGTCGTCAACAAATCTCACATTTGAGAATCGATACTCACGAAGACAATAAAATAATGCAGCATTTGATAGAGAAAAACGGATTCAGCAAACGTGGCATAATTTTTAAAGACGATGGAAGTCCCCGTGTGGCTTTTGAGTACGTAAAGCTGCCTTAAACGGTACATGCTATTCGCACATACCCTTCCCCACACATGCCGAAATCTGTCCCCGGAAGAACCAGCGCCCTCGCCTCTTTCAGCATGGCTGCTGCTACTTCTGCTGAAGACAAGCCGTTTCTTTTTCAGGGTAATTCAGTATCTCGGTCTGTATAATTATTTCTTGCAGTATGTCACTTTTTTCTTCGTCCGTCATATTGTCCGAACTATTTGCTTCAATGATTTCTCCATAATCAGGCAGCGCCACATAATCGGTCATGTCATACCCTTCATACGGCTCTGAATAGAATATGTACTTAATAAAAAAAGCAGCACAAATAAAAGCACTGCCAAATAAAACCAGTAATATGTATTTTACTCTGTTATTAAACTTATTACACTTATTACACTTATCGTTCCTGTTATTTTCTTTTTCCATAAACACACACACTTTTCTTATAAGTAGAATACCCCCCCCCATCAAAAAAATGGGGGAGGGTATCTTTTATTACCAAATTACCGTTCCGGGTAATTAAGCGATTCTTAAGCCTCTGCTTTTACAATTTCCTTGCCGTCATAGTAGTTGCAATTTGGGCAAACTCTATGAGGAAGCTTAGGTTCATGACATTGTGGACATATTGAAAGTCCAGGTGCAGTCATCTTCATATTAGCGGATTTTCTCTTATCCCTTCTGGCTTTTGAAGTTTTTCTCTTAGGTACTGCCATGCTTTACACCTCCTTTTTGTCGTCAGTAATTTGAGTATACACTTTGTTTACATATCTTGTCAACTTTTTATTTTGTCTTTGAAGTAACGATGTTGTAGGTGTCTCTTGCAATCATCAATTCTTCATTGGTAGGTATCATCAGAATCTTGACTTTGGAATCGTCTGCGGAAATTATAGCTTCTTTTCCCCTGATCTTATTTTCAACCGGGTCAAGTTTGATGCCTAAATTACCTAAATTGTTGCAAATAATTTCTCTCATGGTAACATCGTTTTCTCCTACGCCTGCGGTAAATACGATGGCATCTACTCCGTTCATTTCGGCGATATAAGCTCCGATGTAGAATCTTACTTTATGAGCAAACACTTTAAGCGCTAAGGCAGCTCTTTCGTTTCCGTTGGAAACAGCTTCTTCCAAATCTCTGAAATCGCTGGATACTCCGGAAATTCCCAGGACTCCTGATTTTTTATTGAGAATATTGTTTACCTTGTCCTGAGACAGGTTTTCTTTTTCCTGTATAAATGAAACGATAGCCGGGTCCAGGTCTCCGCTTCTGGTTCCCATTACCAAACCTTCCAGCGGTGTAAAGCCCATGGATGTATCTATACATTTTCCTCTCTTTATTGCAGATACTGATGCTCCGTTGCCTAAGTGGCATGTGATGAGCTTTAAATCTTCCAGGCTTACGTTGAGCATTCTTGAAGCTCTCTCTGCTACATACTTATGAGAAGTTCCATGGAATCCGTATCTTCTGATGCCGTATTTTTCATAATATTCATATGGTATGGCATAGATATATGATTCAGGCGGCATAGTCTGATGAAAAGCCGTATCAAATACTGCTACCATAGGAGTGCTAGGCATAAGCTGTTTGCAGGCTGATATTCCTAAAAGGTTAGGCGGGTTGTGAAGAGGCGCCAGCTCAACGCAGTCTTCCAGAGCTTTTATTACATCGTCTGTGATGAGCACTGATTTTGAGAATTTCTCGCCGGCGTGAACTACTCTGTGTCCTACAGCACCGATTTCGTCCATTGACTTTACAACGCCATGATCTTTGTCCTGTACTGCAGCAAGAACCTGCTCTATGGCATCCTTATGGTCTTTCATTGGAACTTCTGTTTTAACCTTGTCCATTCCAATCTTTTCATGAGTTATAACTGAACCGTCCATGCCGATTCTCTCAACAAGACCTTTGCACAGCAATGACTCGTTAGTCATATCGAGAATCTGATATTTCAGCGATGAACTGCCGCAATTGATTACTAAAACTTTCATATCTATCCTCCATACAAAATTATAAACGGTTGAACCTTATATATTATAAACAAACCCCCTTGATTTTGCAAGGGATTTTGATAAGATGTTGTATTATTTCGAGAAGATGTTGTATTATTTCGAGAAGATGTTGTATTATTTCGATGATGAAGGAAAAAATTACAACATTTTGCTCTGAGACAGCTCTTTTGCAGGTTTAAAACAAGGGTGATGTTGTATATTTGGAGGAAATTTAAAAAACATACAACATTTCGCCCAAAATTGTTGTATTATTTTGAGTTTTGCCCAATATTTACAACATGACTATGAATTATCTATGTAAAACATCTATGTACCGGAGCAAATGCTGTAAAATTCAGAAAAATCAAAAAAATTTACAACATCGACAAATTCAAAACCGTAAATGAGCCAGGCGTTGGCAACAGCAAAAGGGACTGGCTCATTAACGATAGTTTTTGGTTAATGCGCCAGCCCTCCCCTCATGTCCCTGATATTATGCCACGCCCCCACGATTTGACCAAAACATTTTAAAATAGTGGGGCAAAAACCCACTGTCTGAAGCAAAAAGCAAAAAATCGTGGGTGTGACAATGTGATTGCTCATACGCTTAGTTTGCTATAAGCCAGCAATTTGAGATTTATGTAAACTAACGCCAAGCGGTTGCCTACAATCTATTCAAGGGAATCCTGTTGCCCCCCCACTTTTTTATATGAAAATGATAAAATCGTGGGTTTTTG
>CDZQ01014218.1_pt1 | contig 140716 bp, 130 predicted proteins | sample 554831 | NCBI WGS metagenome assembly CDZQ01 (sample SAMEA3182112, study PRJEB8094) | gut metagenome | biome: human; feature: gut; material: Stool; isolation source: human stools | place: Canada | collected 2013-05-06 | reverse complement strand
CTGCGCCAGCGCGGCTACTCCAGATCCATCTCCGGACTTTACCGTGTCCTGCGCCGAATCGGTGGTATGGCTGTGAAGCTTCCAAATCCGAAGTATATCCAAAAACCTTACGAAAAAATGACATATCCAGGCCAACGGGTGCAAATTGATATCAAATATGTTCCCACCGCCTGTCTGGTTGGCGAAGCCCAGGGACAGAAATTCTATCAGTTTACTTTCCTGGACGAGTATAGCCGCTTTCGCTATTTGGAGGCCTTTGATGAATTCAGCACCTACACCACAACACAGTTCCTCAAGCATGTGGTCAAACGTTTTCCCTATGCCATAGAATGTGTCCAAACGGACAATGGCTCAGAGTTTACCAACCGCCTGAACTCCCAGGCCACCAAAAAGAAAACCCTCTTCGAAACTACTCTGGAAGAGCTTAGCATCCTGCACAAGCTGATTCAGCCTTACACCCCAAGGCACAACGGTAAGGTTGAGCGTAGCCATAGAAAGGACAATGAGGAATTCTATGCCTGCCACACCTTTTATTCCTTTGCTGATTTTCAAAAGCAGTTGGCGGTCAGACAAAGGCAGTATAACAATTTCCCCATGCGACCGCTCAACTGGAACTCCCCCAAATCTGTCCTCTTTTCTTACCAAAAGTCTGTAACACATCATTGACAAACCTATAACCTCACAATCCAGACGTACGGCTCCACTTCTGCAATCATCCCAGGCATGGGGATGGTCCATTTTCAGGGGTGCATCCGCCCTGTTTATTGAATTTTGGAAATTTATTATTGACAAACGATAAACACAGGTATATGATTGGAGCAAACCGGGCGACCGGGTAATCCATTGGGAGGTTGTGTGATGCAACAGAAAAATCGACCCGCCACCCTCTGCCTCTGGGCCTGCCGGGTGGTGGCGGGACTTTTGGGAGTCCTGGCCATGCTGATGCCCAGGGCTGTCCGCTGGTATGGGCAACTGCGTCTTTTGGCCCCCGCTGGTCAAAAGGCCATCCTAGTCGGCTACTATCTCTGCCTCATTCCCACAGGTCTGGCGCTCCTGGAGCTGGACCAGCTGATGCAGCGGATCCGCCGGGGCCAGGTGTTCCTCCAGGAGAACGTCCGCCGCATCCGTCGGCTCATCTGGGACTGTGGGGCCGTCAGCCTCATCACCCTGGCCTGCACCTGGCTGTATCCGCCCCTTCTGTTCGTCACTCTGATTATGGCCTTCCTCTGCCTGGTGGTTGCGGTGGTGTCCAACATCATGGCCGCAGCGACCCGCCTCCGGGAAGAAAACGACCTCACCATTTAGGAGCGTTCCATGGCAATTTATGTAAACTTAAACATTGTAATGGCCCAGCGGCGCATCAGCTCTCAGGAGCTGGCCGCCCAGATTGGCATCACCCAGGCCAACCTCTCCATTTTGAAAACCGGCAAGGCCAAGGCCATTCGCTTCAGCACCCTGGAAGCCATTTGCAAAGCCCTGGACTGCCAACCCGGTGACATTCTGGAATATCACGAGGAGGAATCTCAATGAAATCCAATCCCTATGAAAACAGCCCCTACACATCCGATCCACCCACCGAAACGTCCACACAGCCCCTTCCCCCACCGCCTTCCCTGCCCGCAGAAGGAAGGGAATCTGTCTTGGCGCTGATCCTGGCGCTGCTGTCCGCCTTCACCGCCAACAGTCTCCTCTTCGGTGGGCTGGCTCTGGGCAGCGCTCTGGGAATCTTTGGGATCTTCACCACCACCGCGCTGTATCTTCTGGTCAAAACCAAACGCTTTGGCTGGTATCCCCTGGCCTGTCTGGTATGCAGCCTGATTCTGGTGGCCTCCTTCCCCCGCAGCAATGACGGGACCGTCAAGTTCTTTCTGCTACTTCTGGCCTTCACCGCCTATCTCCTGGGTCTCAGTCAGGTCATTTGGGCTCCCTTTTACCCCGCTGGACGGATGCAGTCCCTGAATGGGGCGGGCAGAGCCCTGTTCCTCACCCCCTATCCCCAAATTTTCCCGGCCCTGCGGGGACTCTTCGCCAAGCAAACCCCCGAGGGGGTCCAGCGGCGGCAGATTGGTGGCGTCTTACTGGGTCTGTTACTGGCCGTTCCGGCGCTGGCCATCATCCTCCCCCTGCTTATTCGGTCAGACGCCGCCTTTGAAGGACTCATCGGACGCTCGATCCTCACCAACTTGGCAGAACTCATCCCCACGCTCTTCTTCGGATTTCTGCTGTTTTTGCCGGTCTACGCCCGGCCTGTGGCCCTGATCCACGACGATGATCCCCCGACTGGCTCCGCCAAACCGGGCCGGTTTCACCCGGTCACGCTCAACACCTTCCTGGGCGTTGTCGCCTTCTGCTATCTTCTGTACCTGGTGTCCCAGCTGGCCTATTTCTTCAGCGCCTTTGAGGGCATTCTGCCGGAAGGATACACCCAGGCGGAATATGCGCGGCGGGGATTTTTTGAGATGTCTGCCCTGTGCAGCATCAATTTGCTGATGGTTCTTGTGTCCATCGGCCAGGTGCGGCGGAACCCGGAGGTTCCCCGGCTCACTCGGTTTCTCTGCCTGTTCATCCTGGTCTTCTCCCTGGTGCTGGCAGCCTGCTCCGCCTCCAAAATGGGGCTGTACATCGGCGTCTATGGCCTGACCCGGCTCCGGGTCCTCACCTCTCTCTTCATGATCTGCATTGCGGTGGCCCTACTGTGTGTGGCGGTCTGGATTTTGGTTCCCCGATTCCCCTATATGCAGGTGACCGTGCTGACCGCTCTGGTGGTGGGCTGCTGCACCGGCTGGATGGACGTGGACACCCAGGTCGCCCGGTACAACGTGGACGCCTACCTGTCCGGCCAGCTGGAGACGGTGGACGTAGGGCACCTGGGCAGCCTGTCCGAAGGGGCAGTCCCTCAGTTGGCCCGGCTCCTGGAAGCCAGTGATCCGCAGGTCCAGAAGGAAACCCGGACCACCCTGGCCGACATCATCCGGCAGTACTACCATGTGGAACTGGAAAACGGGAACGTTACTCTGGAACCCTGGGACGATCCGGCCCTCCGCTCCTGGACCTGGACCCAATCCCAGGCCCTGCCTCTGTTGGAGTCCCTGGCCCCAGACCTGTATTTGGAGCTTCAACACTAAACGCCAAAATCGGCCCATAAGCAGAACTCGCGATTGCGTCTGCTTATGGGCCAAATGATACCGCAAAGCAGGTTGACAAACGCCAAACTGGCAGTTATAGTTAAATATTATGTGTAGCAAGACCTGCATAAAATCAGGGCCCGGAGACGGAGGTTAACCGATGGAACAGTCAGCAGAAAAAAAGGTGATCCATGTACACAGCGAGGTAAATCTCATTGCCGATGCGCTGCTGTACTATACCAGGCGCGCCAATTGCCGCCCAATGTCAGCGTCCATCAAACGAATGCGGGAACAATATCCGGAAAACCGGGAGAGCATTGATTCTCTGTTTGGCCCGATGGAAGAACTGGAAAAGGCACTGGACGCCGCCAGCAGTCAGGTGGATGAGGAGCGGATGCATTTCTTTTTTGATGCTTTGGGGGATGTGCCTACCCGGAACCGGCGGGCTTACAGCGCCAATTTGGCCACCGCCATCATGATGCCAAATCCCTTTTCCCCTGATGCGCCATCTGATCTGGCGGAGCATTGTACTTGCATTAAGCAACGTTCCCAAGAGGAGATCATTTTCTTCGCCCGTCTGGCATTTTCCCTGCCCAACGAAGGCTGGCTGACGAAGGAGTGCAAAGATCTGGCTGCGTTCTATGACTATATTCAGGAATTCCCAGCGTCAGACGCGGAACGCTTTCGCATACTGGGTATTGTGCGCAATTTCAGCAAATACGCCGACGAGCTGGCGGAAATGCTGAAGCCGGTCATAACGGCCCTTGTAAACGGTGCGCCGGTATACACCCCGCTTCTGGAACGGTTTGCGGAGGTCTACCGGGACAAGCAGCCGGAAGCGGTTTTCGGCACGGAAGAGGCGGCGCCGGTCTATGACACATCTGCGCAGGTACTGGAGCTTTACCCGCGCCTGTTTATCATTGATGAGTACTATACCCTGACCTACCAGCAGTCCAGGGACACCCCACTGTGCAATCATTTGGAAATCGGCGTTCTGTACGATGTAGCAAAGCTCTACCAGAAGCGGGATATTCCACTGCGGGAGATTGCCGGTTGCGTAAAGGTCATCGGCGACCCAGTGCGGTTGCAAATTCTTACTATGTTGAAAGATGAGGAAGTATATGTCCAGGAGCTAACAGATAAGCTGGGCCTTTCCTTTACGACCCTGTCCCACCATATGACAAAGTTGGTGATGGCGGGGCTTGTCACGTCGGAACGGCGCGGCGTTTATGTGTACTACAAGGTCAATTCGGACTTCATTCGCTGGCTTATGGAGCGGGTCAGCGAATTGCTCCTGGGCTGACAGCCCGCTGGAATTTATAGGGGGTGTCTCAAAACTTGTTTTGAGACACCCCCTGACGATTTTCCAAGCCTTGGTTTTATTTATAAAAAATTGGAAGGCGCTGCGGGCCAAACCCGCAGCGCCTTCGCGCAGAAAGGAGCAATGAGAAAGTAAGCGATTTAGAACTTCTGATCCAGGACGGTCAGAACTTTGGCAAGCTGCACCCGAACCAGAGTGCCCGCGGGCCGCATGGTGCTGTCCTCAAAGCCCTCGAAAATGCCCTCGGCGGTAGCCCAGGCAATCGCGTCCTTGGCATAGTCGGAGATCTTGTCTGCGTCCTTATAGACGGCCAGGTCAGCGCCCTTGACAGGCTCCTGCTTCAAGTAGCCGGTGATATACCGGTACAGGAACGTTGCGGCCTGCTCTCTGGTAAGAGGCGCGTCGGGGCGGAAGGTGGTGTCCGTGATGCCCTTGGCGATGCCCTCATCCTGGGCCCAGGCTACGGCCTTGGCATACCACTGATTCTCACGCACGTCGGTGAAGGTGGACAGTTCCGTTACCTTCGGCTCACCGGCCAAACGGTACAGGGTCGTCACCAGCTGCGCCCGCGTCACCTTGCCGTTGGGGGCGAACTTACCGCCGCCCACGCCAATCATGAGGCCGTTATCCAGCACATAGTCGGTGTAGGGATGATACCACTGCGCCGGATTCAGATCGGAGAAGTCCTTGGAGGGGCACTTGTGGCCGATGGCGGGTACGATGTCCCGATGCTCGGTGGCGTCACAGCGGCTGCACTGATAGACGGTGTAGCCCTCCTCGGTCTCGGTGGGAGCCACGGTCTCGCCCTTCACGGAGAAGTCATGGCCCAGGGCGGGGATGGTCTTGCTGACGCGGCTGATTTCAGCCTTGCAAACGGTGCAGTACACAACCTCGTCATAGGAGCCATCTTTGGTACAGGTGGCGGGAACCTCTTTTTCACGGACAGGAGCACCGGGGGTATGTTCGTGAACAGTCTCGCCTTCGAATTTGGCGTAGTAGTCCTGAGCCTTCAGCTCCTCGCCTGCCTTGAATGTAACAGTCTCGTTCGTGGTGATCAACTTTGTACATTCCTTGTCGCTGTACCAGCCGGTAAACTTCGCGCCCTCCCCGGCCGCAGCCGTCAGGACGTGGGACCAGCCGGATTCGCTATCCTCCGTACTGGTGATGCCCACAAAGCCGTTGCCAACGGCGGCCAGAAGGTTGACAGGGATATCTTCCGTAGCGGTCAGGTCCAGTTCTTTCAGGACGGGGTCGATGCTGACGCCGAAAAGGGCGAGATTAGTGCTGAGATCCAGACTGGTGATATAGGTGTCACGCACATCCAGCTCCCAAAGTGTCAGAATGGGCGTCACATCGATTTCATGCAGGGGATTCTCGTTACATCTCAGACGGTTCAGGCCTGTGTTGTTGCTGAGATCCAGCGAGGTCAGCTGGTTGTTGCCACAATACAGGCGCAACAGAATTGTATTGTTGCTGAGATCCAAACTGGTGAACTGATTACCCTCGCAATCCAGGTACTTCAAATAGCTGTTGTTGCTGATATCCAGCTCTGTGAGCTCGGCTTTGTTGCAGAAGAAGTTTTGCAGATTTTCCAGGTGCGTCACATCGATTTTGCCCAGGGGATTGCGGGAGCAATCCAGGGTGGATAGCTTGGTGTTTCTGGTGAGATCCAGCTCCGTGAGCTGATTGCCGTCACACATCAGCATCATCAGCTCGGGGTGGTTTGTGACATCCAGCTCGGTCAGCCCGTTGTCCGCGCAACAGAGGGTTCGCAGGTTGAGGTTCCTGGACACATCCAGCTTACCCAGGGGATTGCGGGAGCTGTAAAGCGTCCCCAGAACGGTACAATAGCGGACATCCAGGCTCTGAAGCTGGTTATCCATGCAGTTCAACACCGACAGCTGCCGCAGATTGCTCACGTCCAGGGAAGTCAGCTGATTCCTGTCCACAAACAGCTGTACAATACGGCCGTTCTTGGAGAGATCCAGGGAGGTCAATCGATTGGAGCTGCAAAACAGCAGGGAGAGATTGGAGCAGCCGGATACGTTCAGGGAAGTCAGCTGATTACCTTGGCAGGACAGATTGTTAAGCCTGGGGCAACCGGATACGTCCAGAGAGGTCAGCTGATTACTCTGACATTCAAAGAAGCTCAGGCTGGTTGCGCCGTTCACAATCAGCTCTGTCAGATTGTTGTAGTTGCACGTTATGCTCTCAAGGGCGGCGCAATCGGACAGATCCAGCTTGCCGCTCAAATCAGAATCATCGAAAGCGATTCCGGTGGGGCGAATCTCCCCGTTGACATCCTTCCATGTAATGGAGTTCCACCAGGGCGTTTCCTCGTCGTAGACGCCCCAGGTGGTTACATCGTCAGGGTCGTAGTTCTCATTCAACTTGAAACCGTTCTTTACACCCGCGCCATCGGCCTGCTCCAGGAAGGCCCGGAGCTTCAGATAGTCGTTGACATTGTAGCCCTTGGGCACCTCGACCTCTTCGTCACCGCCGCCGCCTTCAGTGAACTGGGCGTAATAGTCTATGGCGTCGACGGGGTCAATCCGGGTAACGTCAATGGTGGGATCCTTGGTAATCAGGGTGTTGTCCCCTCTATACCAGCCCTGGAACACGTTGCCCTCCGCAGGGGTGGCCACTACGGCGTATGTAGCGTTGCCGTCCTCATCCTGCTCCATGACGTAGCCGACATAGCCCCCTTCATCGGCGTAGAGGCCCCAGACGTGGTATATGCCGCTCTGGCTGAAAACCAGCCTTTCCAACTTGTTGCCCAGGCAGGAGAAGTTTTTCAGCATGCTGCAGTTTCCCATATTCAGCTTGGTGAGCAGGTTGTCGGAGCAGTCCAGATCCTGGGTAAATTGCATCATGCTGGTATCCAGATTCGTCAGCTGGTTGCCGGAGCAGTCCACGCGGATCGGATAGGCCAAGGCGTAGATGCCCAGGGTGGTCAGCCGGTTGTTCTCGCAATTGAGTTCTGTCAGGGCAGCGGTGGCCTTGAGATCCAGAGCGGTCAACTGATTTTCGCTGCAATCTACGATGGACAGCTGGCGGCAGTCCGCAAGCTCCAGGGCGGTGAGCTGGTTGTCGCCGCAGTACAGGTGCATGAGACGCCTGCAGCCGGACAGGTTCAGCTCCGTCAGCTGGTTGCCGCTGCAATCCAGCTTCTGAATTCCGGTGTCGGAGAGATTCACCTGGGTCAGGGCGTTGTTCTGCACATACAGCTCCCGCAGATCTTCACAGCCGGACAGATCCAGCTGGCCGCACAGATCGGCGGCCGGCGCATTGAAGATCATCAGAGACCGCACTGTGACTTCATCCTCTCCCTCGCCGATTGTCCATTCCATCCAGGTGATGGTGCTTTGGCCTTCCTCATCGTCCTCAACGGTGGTACCCCAGGTCGTGGGGTCAGCGGGGTCGTAGTTCTCGTTCAGCTTCTTACCATTTTTGACGCCGTCGGCGTCGGCAGTTTCCAGAAAGGCATACAGCTTCAGATAGTCATGCTCGATGTAGCCTTCGGGAACCGACACTTCCGCAGCATCTGCCATGGGACTGCCCGTTGCGGCGGAAATATTTACGCCGCCAAGGGACAGAACCAGTGCCACGGCCAGAATACTGGCCAGGATTCTGCGTTTTCTCATTTTGTTGTCCTCCACACTTCAAATTTTATAGTGACGTATCCGTCAGTGTCACTATGTCCTCATTATACATAAAGATGTACCCAGAGTCAATACCTAAATTCGTCTTGACAAAGGCTGAGCAGGCATATATACTAAAATCGTGATATTGGCCTGGCAGGCGGCCTGCCTGCCATGGTATACGGGGAGGTACAGATGTAATGAACCAATTGGCCCAACGGAAGCGGGAGCTTACAGTACATAAAACCATCCATCCGGTGGTGGATGCCCTGTCCTACTGCGCCCGGCTGGTCAATGAACGGCCACTCTCCGCCTCTATTCAGGAGATGCGGGAGCAGTATCCGGAGCGACGGGAGAGTATCAACGCTCTGTTTGGGCCGCTGGAGGAGCTGGAACGCAGACTGGACACGGCCAGCAGTCATTTGGACGCCTCCCGGCTACGTTTCTTTTTTTGTATGCTGGGAGACTCCACTGAGCGGGGCCGCTCCCACTGCCCCAATATCGCCTCCACCGTTTTCATGCCCAGCGTCGTCGCCTACCCCCATTTTCATGACCTGGATCGCTATCGGGAAGAACTGAAGAATTACTCGGAAGCGGAAGTCATCTTTCAGGCCAGAGTGGCTTTCGCCATTCCCAACGAGGGCTGGCACATCCGGGAGTGCGGCGACTTCTCCACCTTCTACGATTACATCTCCCATTTCCCCGCCACGGACGAAGAGCGGTATCAGATTCTGGGAGCTGTCCGCAACTTTTCCAATTATGTGGACGAGCTGACGGAGCTGCTGCGGCCCATAGTGGCCTGCATTCAGGAAAATGCCTACCTTTACGAGCCTTTGCTGAACCGGTTCGGGCAGACCTACGGCGGGATAGACGCTGAGGCCCTGTTAAAGCAAGATGCCCGTCTTTTTGAACACGAGGCGGAAGTCATCGACCTGTACCCCAGTCTCTTTTCCATCAACGAGCGTTTTACCATGTTCTATCAAATTGAGAATGACGCGCCAAAACGAAACCATGTGGAAATTGGCGTCCTCTGGGACGCGGCCCGGCAGTATCGCAAACGGGACATGCCTCTGAAAGAGCTAGCTTCCTATACGAAGGTCATCGGCGACCCGGTGCGGATGCAAATCCTGGCGCTCCTGAAGGACGAGGAGGTCTATGTCCAGGAGCTGACGGAGAAAATGGGCCTGTCCTTTACCACACTGTCCCACCACATGACCAAGCTGATGATGGCAGGGCTGGTGACATCCGAGCGCCGGGGCATCTATGTGTACTACCGAACCAACACGGAGTTCCTCCGCTGGCTCATTGCGCAAATCAGTAACACGGTTCTGCCCTGACGGTCCGCGACTTTTGTATATCCCCGGCATCCTGCGCCGGAGCATATAGGGTCTGCCACCCCAACGGCAAATATACAATAAAAGGAGAAGCATTCATGAAAAAACCTATCCTTTCCCGGCTTGCCGCCTTTTTCTTAGCGGTCTGTCTTATGGCTGGCTATGCGGTACCTGTCCGGGCAGCTGGTGTACAGTGGCAAGAGGTGGACATCGACGCCCCTGCCCCTGACCTGACAGACCGTCAGGTAGAGGAGATCCCCTCCGACACCGGCTATCAGGCGACTGACATTGTCCGTGTCTCGATTGTTCTGGAGGAAAAGTCCGCCGTCCAGGCGGGCTATGCCACCATGGGTATTGCAAAAAACCAGGAGGCCATGGCCTACCAGGACAGCCTGCGGACAGCACAGGAGACGATGGCACAGACCATCTCCACCCAGGTGCTGGGGGGCAGCACGCTGGACGTGGTGTGGAACCTGACCCTGGTGGGAAACATCATCTCCGCCAACGTACCCTATGGTAAGCTGGAAGAAATCCGGCAGCTTCCCGGCGTGAAGGACGCCGTCGTGGAGCAGTGGTACGAACCTCAGACCACGGAAGAAGCGAACACCGTGTCGCCCCAGACCTATATCTCCTCCGGTATGACCGGGGCAGGCATGGCTTGGGAGCAGGGCTACACCGGCGCGGGCAGCCGGATTGCTGTCATCGACACCGGTACGGACACTGACCACCAGTCCTTTGACAACGGTGCATTCCTGTACGCTCTGAAGGAGAACGCGGAGGAAGCCGGCTTGTCCCAGGAGGCGTATCTGGCGTCGCTGAACCTCCTGGATGTGGAAGAGGTGGCGGCAGTGCTTCCCCAGCTGAATGTTCATGAGCGTTCTCCCAAGCTGACGGCAGAGGATCTGTATCTCAATGAAAAGCTGCCCTTCGGCTACAACTATGTAGATACAAATCTGCGCATCACTCACGACTATGACAACTTCGGCGGCCATGGCTCTCATGTGGCCGGTATCGCCGCTGCCAACCGCTACATTCCCAAAGAGGACAGCTACCTCCGCGCTACCGATACGGTTTTCGTATGCGGCGCGGCCCCCGATGCTCAGATCATCACCCTGAAGGTAGCCGGTGTGGGCGGCGGCATCGCAGAATCCGACTACATGGCTGCCATTGAGGACGCGATCCTTCTGGATTGCGATGCGGTAAACCTGTCTCTGGGCTCCAACATGCCGGGAGAGGTTTACAACAACACGAGTGTGTACGCCGAACTTCTGGACTACCTGGCCAAAACCGATACAGTTGTAACGGTTTCTTCCGGTAACTCCAATCAGTGGGCGGTGAGAGCCGGCACCGGCGGCTATCTGTACAACGACGATGTCAGCTTCGCCACCGGCGGCTCTCCCGGCACCTACGCCAACACCCTGACTGTGGCCTCCGTGGATTCCACCGGCGCCATCGGCCCCCATCTGCTGGTGGATGACAAGGTTCTCGTCTACTATGAAAGCACAGACTTCGGAAATCTGGCCATGTCCAACCTGGATAAGACCCAGGACGGCTCTGGCACAGAGTATCCCTTTGTGTACGTTGACGGCTTCGGCGTGGCGACTGATTTTGACGGTATTGACTTGAACGGCAAGGTGGTCTTTTGTTCCAGAGGCGGCGGCCTTAACTTTGCCGATAAGGCCAACAACGCTGTGGCCAAGGGCGCTGCGGCTGTGGTGGTCTACAACAACGCGGCAGGCATTTTCGGCATGAACCTGACCGGCTATATCTATACCGCTCCCTGCGTGTCCATGACACGGAGCCAGGCTGACGCGGTGAAAGCGGTTGCCAGTGAAGCCAAAACCGACGCTGGTAAGACCTACTACACCGGCAGCCTGAAGGTTTGCGCCAGGAACGCTGTGGGCCTCTATGGCGACAGCTACAACATGAGCGACTTCAGCTCCTGGGGCGTCCCCGGCGACCTGTCCCTGAAGCCGGAGATTACCGCCCCTGGCGGCAGCATCCTCTCGGTCAACGGTGAGAAGAAGGATACCGACCAGTATTTCCTGATGTCCGGCACCTCCATGGCCGCGCCCCAGCTTGCCGGCCTGACTGCTGTGCTGATGCAGTATATCCGGGAAAACGACCTGGCGGAAAAGGCGGGCGTCAGCCCCAGAGTGTTGGCGCACAGCCTGCTGATGTCTACCGCTGAACCTCTGTATGAGGAGGCGTCCGGCGAGTATTACTCTTTGCTGAAGCAAGGCGCGGGCCTTGTCAAAGTGGATAACGCTCTGGCTGCTCAGGCGTATATTATGGTGGACGACCAGCCTGATGGCAAGGTCAAGGTGGAGCTGGGAGATGACCCCGACCGCACCGGCAGCTACAGCTTCTCCTTTACGCTTCACAATCTCACGGATTCCCCCGTGTCCTACCTCCTGAGCGCCGACCTGTTTACCCAGGATGTATTCGAGGACAGCGGCCATCGGTATCTGGACACCCTGACAAGAGCTTTGGCAGTGGACGCCGGCTTCACCTCCAAGGGTGTTCCCGTCCTGTCCGGTGACGATGTGCTGGAGTACGACTTGAACGGCGACGGAAAAACCAACCGGCAGGACGCGGACTTCCTGCTGGAGTATCTGCTGGGCAACGAAACAGAGCTGAAAGCCGATGGCGACATGAACGGTGACGGCAAGGTCAATACCTATGACGCCCATGTGCTGCTGGCTCTGCTGGAGGATAAGGCCTGCGTCACCGTGCCGGCCGGCGGCTCCGTACCTGTGGAAGTGACCCTGACTTTGCCCGACCAGGTGAAGGCTTATCTGGACGAGGCCACCCCCAATGGCGCATACATCGAGGCCTTCGTCTATGCCGAGTCCGCCCAGGGAGAGGAGATCCACTCCATTCCGGTGCTGGGCTTCTACGGCAGCTGGACTGATGCCTCCATGTATGACGTGGACACCGCTCTGGAGCGCAGCTACGGTACCAGCACCCGGGCGACTTATCTGGGCATCAGGGACACCAATTTGCTGACCATTTCCTACGATGGAAACAGCGGCGAGTACCTCTTTGGCGGCAACCCCCTTGCTGCGGAGGAAACCTATCTGCCTCAGCGCAACGCCTTTAACAACCTCAGCGGCGATACCCTGAAGAACCTCTATTTCACCCAGATTCGTGCGGCCGGAAACAGCCGGCTGCAAATCCGGAACACGGAAACCGGCGAAATCTATGTGGCAGACGAGCTTGGCCCGGTCAGCCCCGCCTACTTCTTCCCCAACCAGGGCGTCTGGCTGAATCAGCGCTGGGGCGTGGATGTGGCCTGGGATGGAACGGATCGCAGCGGCAAGCCCCTCCCCGACGGAACACCGGTGGAAATCTCTCTGATTACCGCTCCGGAATACTACCGGAATGAGGACGGAACCTATAACTGGGAAGCCCTGGGCGATGGCGCTTATCTCTCTACCCAATTCACCATTGACAGCACCGATCCGGTGGTGAAAAATGTGGATGTAAGCCAGGATGAAAGCAACTGCCTCCGGATTACTGCCGCGGACAATCAGTATGTGGCGGCCGTGGCTCTGCTGAACAGCTCCGGTATCCGCATTTTGTCCAGCGTAGTGCCGAACCAGACGGAGCGTGGCGAGGATGTAACGGTTGAGCTTCCCCTGGATGGCGTGTCCGGCAAGAAGTTCCTGGTTGCCGTTTATGACTACGCCCGCAACGCCACCACCTATGAGGTGACGCTGAACCTGTCGGGCAGCGAAGAGCGACCCTATTTCACCGCTTTCAACCGCTCGACCAAATATAACAACTCCTACTACAACTGGGTGGGCTTTAACAAATCCGGCGCCGAAACGCGGCTGGGCGACATGGCGGACAACAGCATCAAAGCCGCTACGTTTGTGGGAGGCTATGCCTTCGCAGTGGACAGCGAAAACCGCTTCATGGTGGCAGAGGATGAGGATCTGTGTAAGTTTACGCCCATTGCCACTCTGAACGCGCAGGATGCGCCCGTCAAGGACTTCCGCGACCTGGCCTACAACGAGGAAGACGGCCAGCTCTATGGTCTCTACTACTCCGACGCCAACCGGCAGCGGGTTCCCTACCTGTGCACCATCGATATGCTCAGCGGCGTTATGACGGTGCAGGGAGAGCTGGGAGCAGATATGTACAACCTGGCCATTGACGGCGAGGGCACCTTCTATGGCGTGGGTTATGGCAACGGTATCCTCTACAGCTTCACCGCTGACACGATTGCCAATCCCACGAATCTGGGCGATCTGGGCAACTACACCTCCCGGGCCCTCAATTCCCTGGCCTGGGATCACAACGAGGATACACTCTACTGGGCCTACTGCGCGGACGGACGGACGCAGCTGCTGAAAATCGACACCCAAAACGCGGAGGCAGACCTTGTGCGTACCCTTTCCTTTGCGGTTGTGGGTCTGTACATCCGGCCGGAGCAGTATGATGACCAGCTGTTCCAGGATACCGACGAGGTCTACAACGTGTCCCTGAGTCAGACTGAGGCCAGACTCCTGCCCGGCGAGACCCTGCGCCTGTCGGCAAAGGTGCTGCCCTGGACGCTCTCTGATGATTCCGTCGTCTGGAGCAGCTCCGACGAGGATCTGGCCACCGTGGATGCGAACGGCAAGGTGACGGCCAAGTCGGTGGGTACCGTTACCATCACCGCAACGGCCAAGCTGGATGAAACCAAAACCGCCGACTGCACCCTGGATGTGGTGGAGGTTTCCGAAACCCTGAACGGCTTTATCTGGGACGGCGACGGGAACATCTGGTGGGGCGCGTTCCAGACAAACGATCTGACCAATTACACGAAACTTACCGACGATCCCTGCCAGCATGACTTTGCCGCCGTTGCCTATGGCGCCGATGGCAATCTCTATGGCGCCACCATGGATATCACAAACCAGCTGTCGGACTACTACAAGATCGATCCCGACACTTTTGAGGCCACCCTCATCGGCGGCTCTGATGAGATTTTCTATGCCGACCTGGCCTATGCCCCCCACCTGGACTGCATGCTGGCCGTTTATGGCCCCTACATCCTGCTGATTGACGAGGAAACCGGCACTTACAGCGGTTACTGGGAGTGGCACAATAGCGCCAACCTGATCGGTATCGCCTACGGCGGCAGTCAGTACAACGAGGAATATGATACCTATATCGACACCTTCTTCCTGCTGGATCAGGAGGGCAACGTGTACCTGGAGGGTTTCGCCTCTATCGACAATCAGTACAGCTACTTTAAGGGCAAGCAAAAAGCCTTCCTGAAGGATCTGACCATTTCCACGGATTCGCCCTATCTCAGCTCCCTGTACTATGACGGCCGGTATCTGTTCTGGAGCAAATTTTCGGAAGACCAGAGCCTCTCAGAGCTGATCGCCTGGGACTGCGAGGGTACGGACGATGTGTACCGGCTGGGCACCTTCGGAAGTGAGGTGTGGCCGGTGTGTGGCCTGTTCCAGCAGGAAAACGCTGAAAACGTCTCCCAGAACCTGGTGGATCTGTCTCAGTCCAAGGCTGTCGCCACTGCTGCCATGGGTACAGTGGATCTGCAGCGGGAAAGCTGCTTCACTGGCGGTCTCCAGTCCGCCGTTTTGACGGACTCCCAGGCCCATCCCGAAATTCTGCCCAACAGCACTGGCTCTTATGATGAGGCCAAAGGCACCGTCACCGTTGCAGTCACTGCCGGTCAGGCGTCCACCAATGGCCGCGTGACCGTCTCCTACGACAGCGCGAAGCTGGTTCTCACTGACATCGCCAGTCCTCTGGAGGCTTCCGCCAACAGAAAAGCGGACAGCGCCGTGGAACTCGCGTATGCCGCTGCCAGGGAATTGCCCGGCAACGAAACGCTGGCACTGCTGACCTTCCAGGTCAAAGCCGGCGCCACCGGCGATACGGAGATTCGGATTCACAGCACCGAGCGGGGGGATCAGACTGTGGACGCCACCGAATCCATTGCTGTAGCCCTCTCCCACAAGTGCCCCTCCCAGGCTTTTGCCGACCTGGATACCACACAGTGGTATCATGAGTACACTGACTATGTGATTGGCAACGGTCTAATGAACGGCGTGGGGAATAACCGGTTTGCCCCCAACGGCAGCACCACCCGGGCTATGCTGGTGACGACCCTGTACCGCTTGGCCGATTCCCCCGAAGCCGGCGAAGGTTCTACCTTCACCGACGTTGCGGAAGGCGCATGGTATGCCGATGCCATAGCCTGGGCCCAGGATGTGGGGATTGCCAAAGGCGTAACCGAAACCCGCTTTGCCCCCAATTCCAATGTGACCCGGGAGCAGGCTGCCACCTTCCTGTACCGGTTCGTCACCGAATACCTGAAGGTAGAGCCGACAGAAAGCACCGATCTGTCCGTGTACAAAGACGCAGACAAGATCTCCGGCTATGCCAAGACGGCCGTTGCCTGGGCTACCGCTGAGGGCCTCTTTGAGGGCTTCCCCAACGGCACGCTGCTGCCCAAGGGTACCCTAACTCGCGCCCAGCTGGCCAAGCTGATGACTATTCTGGATCAAAACTTCTGATACTTCTCCTTTTTACCTTTTTCTTTGGGCACACCCCTACAGCCTCCGGGCTGTGGGGGGTGTGCTCTATTTTCACCCAAAACTGTCCCAATTTGGGCCAAATCTTGACTTTTTCGTTCTGGGAAAGTACGCTCTGGCAATACCTGCACTTTCCCGGGTTGAAAAGCCCGCAACTGAATCGGGCATCAGATACGTTCTGTATGTACATAGCCAAGCGGTGGGTGCGCCGGGAGGTTCTTACTGATGGAAGTATGTTCGATGTGGGTGAAAATGGGGCAAACAACACCGGCGCCGCAAGCAGCCTTAGCTGGTCTGTGGGCCGAGAAGTACATACAGGGATCATGATACTTGCGCTGGCTACATGTCACACAGTAGAGTGCCCCTCCATAAGCATGGCGGGAGGTACAATCGTCCTATGGAGCGGCCCTGCCCGCAGCTGTCTGAGTTGCCTTTGAACATCCATGTGAACCATTCCATCCGCACCGCTCAACGGTGCGGATTTTGTCGTAAGAAGGAGGCAGAAACATGATACAGGAATCTCAGCAGCATTCTGTAAAAGAAGAGAGAGCGTCCGCATTGCAAACCGCTCTGGCAGCGGAATGCGAAGATAAGGGAAATGAGCAGGCCACTGCATTTCCAATTGAGAAATAAGAAAAGCAGACCTGCCACAATAGCAAGTCTACTTCCATGTAACATCGAAATATGATAGATGCCACCAGCGAACAGTGTTTCCAAGACAAATCGCAGCCCAACGAAGTGGGTGCGATTTGGAAAGGAGGAACAGCGGTCTGAGCGCGTTCTGACTTTTGTATGTGAAAAGTCGGAGCAAGCGATATAACGCTTGCTCCGACGTGGCAAATGACTCTAATTTTGATAGAAACCCGTTAAGGGGGTGCAACTTCGGTTCAGAGGGGGTGCAACTTCGGTTCAGAGGGGGTGCATTTTCGATGTTAGGGGGGGGCAGTTTGATGCACAACATAAAAGAGCTCCAAATTAGCCTTTTTAGCGCATCAAATGCAGCAATCTTTCCATTTTGGTGTCCCACTCTCTGCTGGAATAGGCGCACTCTTTCAATTCAGTTTCGATTCCAGTATTTATCGGCAAGTTTTTCTTGTAGCGGATGGTATGCTCAAGGCTTGCCCAGAAGTCCATTGCGATTGTACGGAGTTGTATCTCCACCGGCACACGGATCTCTTTTTCCGCAAAGAATACCGGCAGCCGGATCGTCAGGTGCAGACTGCGATATCCATTTGGCTTAGGGTGTGAAATATAGTCTTTCTCTGTGATAATTTCAATGTCAGACTGATCTTTTAAGCACTTTGCCAAAAAGAACACATCCTGCTCGAAAGAGCAGATCACACGCACACCGGCAACATCCATGATATTGGCCTGCATGGTCGGAAAATCCAGAGGAAGTCCGCGCTTGTGCATCTTATTCATAATGCTGGACGGCGACTTCAAGCGGCTTTTCATACTTTCTATCGGATTGCGGTCATGCTGCAATGAAAATTCCTCATTCAAAATTTCCAACCGGCTTTCAAGTGCTTTCAGTGCGCAGCGGTATTGCAGCATGACTTCCTGATACCTGCGATTTTCACTTAAAAGGCGTTGGCATTGCAGATCATCCAAGCCTTTATCTGTCGCAACCGTCAAACCAAATAAATTTTCACTCATAGCTTCTCCATTCCGCAGGGATAGGCGCTCCGCGCTGTTTTCCGCTCTTGTGTTACGACCTGATAAAAACTGTATCCGCCGGAGAGATGGGCACAGGTGAAGCCGTACTGCGTCAAAAGGCGGCAGGCCAGATAACTGCGAAGCCCTGTCTGGCAATTCACATAAACAGGCTTACTCCGGTCTAACTCGTCCAAATGCTCCCGAAGATCGTCCAAGGGAACGTTCCGAAAGCCGTCCAGATGGCCCCGCTGATACTCCCACTCCGTGCGGACATCCAGCAGCGCCGCGCTGCCATCGCGGGGCAGGTCGTCCACCTCATCCCAATGGAACTGGCGCACCTTTCCGTTCTCCAAATCCTCGATCATAAAGCCTGCCATATTGACCGGGTCTTTGGCAGAGGAATAGGGCGGCGCATAGGAAAGGTCAAGCTCCGTCAGTTCCAAGGCTGTCATTTTTGCGCGAATGGCCGTTGCCAGTACATCAATGCGCTTGTCCACGCCCTCGCCGCCAACGATCTGCGCACCCAGCAGCCGCAGGCTTTCTTTTTCATACAGCACCTTCATTGCCATAGACTGTGCGCCGGGATAATAGGTAGCGTGGGATGCTGGGAAAAGTACGACTCTGTCGTAAGCGATCCCTGCTGCCTGCGCCGCCTTTTCATTGATCCCCGTAGAAGCCGCGGTCAAGCTAAACAATTTCAGAACAGACGAACCCTGAGAGCCGTGAAAACGGCTGTTTCCGCCGCAGATATTGTCAGCGGCAATGCGTCCCTGCTTGTTGGCAGGTCCCGCCAGCGAGATCAACGCTTTCTGCCCAGTCACGAAATGGGTGACCTCCACAGCATCGCCCACAGCGTAGATGTCCGGCACGGAGGTTTCCATCCGCTCGTTGACGGCGATGCTGCCACGAATACCAAGCCTGAGTCCGGCTTCTTTTGCCAAATGCGTATCCGGGGTAACACCGATGGCCAGCAGCACCATATCCGAATGCAGCGGCTCACTTTCTTCCAACAGGGTCAGCACGGAATCTCCGTCCTGTCGGAATCCGGTGACGGTTTCACCCAACCGCAGAGCCACGCCGTGTCTGCGCATTTCCGCATGGACAAAGCTCGCCATATCCGCATCCAGCGGCGCTAATAGCTGCTTGGGCCGCTGAACGATGGTAACCGAAACGCCCATCTCCACAAGGTTTTCTGCCATTTCCAGTCCTATAAAGCCGCCGCCGGCTAAAACAGCGGTTTTCGGCTTCTGATCCTCTACAAAGCGCCGAATACGGAGGGTGTCTTCCACGGTGCGCAGGGTAAAGACCCGCTCGCTGTCCACGCCGGAAAGCGCAGGAACCGTCGGCTTTGCGCCGGGGGCAAGAAGCAGTTTGTCATAGGTTTCCGTGTAGACCTTTCTACTATCCAATGCGTGAACGGTGACGGTTTTCTCTGTGGGATTGATCGCAGTTACTTCCTGCCGTACTCGTACATCAATGCGAAAGCGGTCCCAAAAGCTCTCCGGAGTTTGCAGCGTCAATTCTTCCTGCTCCTTGATCACACCACCCACATAATACGGCAGGCCGCAGTTGGCATAGGACACATAGCCGCTGCGCTCGATCATGATGATCTGTGCGTATTCATCCAGACGGCGGATGCGGGCGGCGGCAGAAGCACCGCCCGCCACACCGCCTACGATCACAACTTTCATCTTGCGCCCTCCACCATTGCGGCAATCTCCGGCTTAGACCGATAGCCCACCGATTTGGCAACGGCCTTTCCATCCTTGAATACGACCAGCATCGGGATGCTGGATACCTGAAAACGCATGGCCAGCTCCATCTGCTCGTCCACATTGACCTTGCCCACCTTGAGCGTACCGCTTTTTTCTTCAGCAAGCTCATGCAGTATGGGAGCAAGCATCTTGCACGGCCCGCACCAGTCCGCGTAGAAATCCAGCAGGACGGGCTTGTCGGAACGCAGCACCTCATTTTCAAAATTCGCAGCAGTAATTTTCAGTTCAGTCATGAGAATGACTCCTTTCGTTGATCTTTTATGATTCTTTGTTTTTCAGCTTGCAAATGCCCTGCGTCATGGTTCCCATCGGGCAAAACGCACACCATGTGCGAGGCTTGTAGAGCACCATAACGATCAGACCCAGCAGCAGAGAGGTCAGCATGAGGCTATAAAAGCCGAAGCTGAACTGCGCCACCCAATCAGAGACTGTACCGGCTGTATAAGTCCAGCCCCAAGGCACACGGAATGTCCAGAACAGCTTAATGGCCTCCCGCAGGGACGCAGCATCCGCAGCGACCAGATAGGTCTGGAACACCATGTTGCCGAACATCGTCAGGAAAAAGAGCAAAAAGCCATAACGGAACCACTTAGAGGACATCCAGCGGGGCGTGGGCTTACAGCGGGAGCATTTAAGGTCTGTCCCCAGCTTGCTGAACAGTTGTCCCCGTCCGCAGAGATGGTTGCAGAAAAACTTGTTCCCGCCAAAGATGGCTAAGATCAGCGGCAGCAGGAAGTCGATCATGCCCAGCCACGCGAACAGGATGTTGAAAAAGCCGAGGGTAAAGTAGAGGATGGCGCAGATCCAGAGGTAGTCGTACCAATGTTTTGCTTTCTTCATGCCTCGTCCCTCGCTTTCACCTCGATGCAGCCCACGGGGCAGAGCCTCGCGCACTTGCCGCAGCCTACGCAGCGTTCTGCCTCCACGGCGGCGTAGCAGCCCCGGCGCACCTTGACGGCCCCCAGTGGACAGGTATTTTCACACACACCGCAGGCGACGCACCGCGTCTTATCTATGGCGGCCAGTTTCTTCGACAGCATAGCGTTCCTCCCTTAATCCTGCAAGGATTTGTAATAGAGCATACAGTGGCAGAATCCCTCAAAGCCCGGATCTGCAATTTGATCCTTAAACTCCTGGCACATACATTTGGTCGCCTCTGTGCGCTCCCTGCGGCAGGGACAGTACCCGCCGGTGCGCTTGAGTCCTTCTCTGATGGTGTTGACAATCTCCTGATCGGGATTGAGCTTGATTTTCATGTTCGCCACCTCTTTCTTGATTGTGGCTTTATCATACCGCAGGACAAAGCATTTTTCTGTGACGAGGTTACGTTACGGCAAATTTTTATATAAGCGAGAAAGAGCCGTGAAGTGGTATCTTACATACTGCTTCACGGCTCTTTGTTTATAGGTTTTGTTGTGCTTCCTTACTCAACCACAGAAAACTGGTCTTTGCCAACTGAACATAAGGGGCATTCAAAATCATCCGGAATATCTTCCCATTTTGTACCCGGTGCAATGCCGCCTTCCGGATAGCCATTTTCTTCGTCGTATTCCCAACCACACACATCGCATACATATTTCATAATGAAATTCTCCTTTCTTGCTTTGTATCATGATATGTCTATTTTTAATAATATTCGGTTAACTTGTCGCTAGTTTTATCAGAAACGATCACGCTTTCCACAGGCTGTGGAGGTTGCAGTAGGCGTAGACCGCTTCGACCTCGTCGCCCTCGCAGAGCGCAAAGCAGACCTCCGGCTTTTCGCCCGGGTGCAGCTCCTTGCGCTGGTTGCCCTGCTTGGTGTGGAGAGAGACCCACTCGATATAGTGCTCCGGCAGCATGGGATGCTCCACAGAGCCGACCTTGACGTGGACGATGCCGTTTTCCACAGTCCAGACAGGGACGTGCTTCTCCACGGCGGCGTCGGTGGTGCCGGGAACGATCTCGCTCATCGGCTCACCGCAGCAGATGACGGGAACGCCCGTGTCCTTGACCTTGGCAATGATGTTACCGCAATGCTTGCAAATGTAAAACTTCTGCTCCATGATGATTCTCCTTTTTTCTTTAATAGTTTTCCGCGTGAATTTCAAAGTAGCTCTGGGGATGGTTGCAGGCGGGGCAAACCTCCGGGGCCTTCTCGCCCACGACGATGTGACCGCAGTTGCGGCACTCCCACACCTTGACCTCGCTCTTGGCGAAGACCTCCGCCATCTCCACATTGTGCAGCAGGGCACGGTAGCGCTCCTCATGGTGCTTTTCGATGGCGGCGACCAGACGGAAGCGCTGTGCCAGCTCATGGAAGCCCTCCTCATCCGCGGTCTTGGCAAAGCCGTCGTACATATCCGTCCACTCGTAATTCTCGCCCTCAGCGGCGGAGAGAAGATTTTCGGCGGTGTCGCCGATGCCGTTCAGCTCCTTGAACCACAGCTTCGCGTGTTCCTTCTCGTTGTCAGCGGTTTTGAGGAACAGCGCCGCGATTTGCTCGTAGCCTTCCTTCTTGGCCTTGGATGCAAAATAGGTGTACTTATTGCGTGCCTCGGACTCACCGGCAAAGGCAGCCATCAGGTTTTTCTCGGTCTGGGTCCCTGCGTATTTCGTTTCCTTCATGGTCGATGCTCCTTTCAGCTTTTCTGCTTTTATTGTACCAAATTTATGATTTCTTTCTGTGACAAGGTCACATTTCTTTTTATTTTAGGCGATTTAATCTGTTCTTATCCCGCAGCGTGATTGCGCCTCGTCTTAGCTCCACAAGCCCGTCCTCCGAGAAGCCTTTGAGCATCCGTGCCACCGCCTCCCGCGCCGAGCTGATGTGCTGGGCGATCTGCTCATGGGTCATGCGTATCGTGTCGGAGCCGGTACGCTCCGCTTCGGCAAGGAGGAATTCTGCCAGCCGCCGATCCAATCCCTTGAACATGATCTGCTGCATCGCCCACATCACATCAGAAAACCGTTTCGTTGCCAACTCATAGAGGAAGCAGCGAACATGAAGATTTTGCTCCTTGAGCACAGCGATGACATTTGCAGGGATAATCAGAACGTCCGTATCCATTCCTGCGGTCATTTGCGTATCAAAGGTGATTTGACTGATCACACAGGAGGCAGAAAGCACGCATAATTCGCCCGGATACAGACGGAACAGCGTTACCTCCCGCCCCTCCTCGGAGAGAAGATAGGTGCGGATTTCACCGGAAAGGACAAACAGCATTCCAAGACATTCGTTGTCGCTGCTGTGTATGAACGCGCCCTTTTCATAATGACGGACAAAGGCACTTCGGCGCAGCGTTTCTTGCTCCTGTTCGGTCAAGGATGACCAGAACGGAAGTTGTGTCAGTGTGCGTTCCATATCAGTGGCAGCTATGATTGCCGCAGCCGTGGTCACCGCAGGTGTGACCAGCTTCGCCGTGCTCATGGTCATGGTGGTCACAGTGAACATTGGGATCGTAGCCCAGATTTCCGCTGAGCAATGCGCTCACCGCCGCATCAGCGTCCCCGCTGACACCGCCGTAGAGCTTGATACCCACTTCGGCGAGTGCTGCCTGCGCACCGCCGCCGATGCCTCCGCAGATCAAAGTGTCTACGCCGTGCTGCATCAGGAAGCCTGCCAGCGCGCCGTGACCACTGCCGTTGGTATCAACGACTTCCGCATGGACGATTTTGCCGTCCACAGCTTCATAAAGCTTGAAATGTTCGGTGTGGCCGAAATGCTGAAAGATTTGACCGTTTTCATAGGTAACTGCAATTTTCATAATGGATTCTCCTTTGCAATTTTTATTGGATTTTTCTGTGTTGGCTCTCTGCGTCCGGCAGTAGCGGCCGCAGTGGGCTGCCTCCTGTCCTCCGCAGATGCGGTAGTTTCCCCCGGTGATGTGCAGCGGTTTCCCGTGGACAAGACACGCTGCGATCTTGCGCCGTGCGCTTTCGTAAATCTCCTGCACGGTAGAACGGGAAATATCCATCTGCGCGGCACACTGCTCGTGGGTTTGCTGCTCCAAGTCAACCAGCCGAATGACCTCATACTCGTCCAGCGTCAGCAGGATCGGCTCGGCATCCTTGCGCCCGTTGGGGCAGAAGGTATCGACTTGTGGTGCGCCACAAATCCGACGGCACCGTGGCGGTCTTGGCATGGACACGTCCTCCTTCTGTTTTCGGTATATACCGATTATACAACGTGATTAGAGAATTGTCAATAAGAAGTGAGCGTTTTACCACCTCGGAATTTGAAGGTCATTCGTCCGTCGGCGTGAACGGTCACTGTGTCAATGACTGTCAACCAGAGCTTTTCGTCAAACTCGGTGAGGGTGTCCAGTTCCTGCATCTCGAACATGAAAGCTCCGATGGCATCTGCCTGGGCTTCCCGTTCAGCCTTTGTGGCGCGGAGTTGCTCAAGCTGTGCCTTGGCTTTTTCGTACCGCTCCACAAACCCATTGTACCGGGCGGTGTACTCCTCCTGGTTCTGCGCCGTTTGCGAATTCTCTGCAATGCAGCGTTTTGTGAGTTCGGTTACAACTTCGATCTCCTCAAGCAGGCTCTCGATTTCTGTGTCAATGCCTGTACAGTCTGTCAGAGTGGCTTGCATCAATCGGCAATCCTCAAGGATGCCGTCCTTGCTGTCGATAATGGCGTTGAGGGCGGTCACGAACCGTGCTTTAATTGTTTCCTCGTCCAGGTGCGGCGTTTCACATTTGTGGTCGCCCTTGAATTTTCCGTTGCATTGCCAGATGACCCTGCGGTATTTGCTGGTGGAGTTCCATACCTTGGAGCCGAAGAAAGCACCACAGTCACCGCAGATGATACGGGAGGAGAAAATGCTCTTCCCGCTGTATTGGCGGCTGATTCGCTTGCGACGCTCAAATTCGATCTGCACCTTATCGAACTCCTCTGGTGTGATAATCGGCTCATGGCTGTGCTCCACATAGTACTGTGGAACTTCGCCCTCGTTCACTTTCTTCTTTTTAGTAAGGAAATCGACGGTGAAGCACTTCTGCAGCAATGCCGCGCCTTTATACTTCTCGTTTTTAAGGATGCTCTCCACCGTGCTGGTCTGCCACCGCTGCTTACCCGCAGGCGTCGGTATGCCATCCGCCGTCAGTTCCTTTGCAATGGCGACTGGGGTAAGGCCTTCCATAAAACGTGTGTAGATTCTACGGACGATGACCGCTTCTTCCGGCACAACCTCTGGAAAACCGTCCTCTCCCTTTCTGTATCCGAGAAACTGCTTATACGGCAGGCTAACCTTTCCGTCTGCGAAGCGTTTTCTCTGACCCCAGGTAACGTTCTCCGAAATGGAGCGGCTTTCTTCCTGGGCAAGGCTCGACATGATGGTCAGCAACAACTCGCCCTTTCCGTCAAAGGTGTAAATATTCTCTTTCTCAAAGAATACCTCAACACCTTTTTCCTTCAGCTTTCGGATGGTTACTAAGCTGTCAACCGTGTTTCGTGCAAATCGGCTGACCGATTTTGTGACGATGAGGTCGATTTTGCCGGACATGGCATCGGCAATCATCTCGTTGAATCCAATTCGGTGCTTTGTGTTGGTCCCTGAAATGCCCTCGTCGGTGTAGACCTTCACAAATTTCCATTCTGGGTTTCGTTTAATATATTGTGTGTAATAATCCACCTGCGCCTCATAGCTGGTGAACTGCTCATCGCTGTCGGTAGACACTCTGGCGTATCCTGCGACCCGGCGTTTCTGCATTGTCACCTTAGAAAGATGCGTCAGTGGGTTAATGGTCGGTGGAATGACTGTGACCGACCGTGCCGCTGTTCTGCTCATTCCTTTTTCCTCCTTGCTTGCAGAGCACGCTGCCTGGCTTGCTCCTTCATTTCAGGCGTCCAACTTTCTGCCCTGGAGCGGTCTTTCCACCGTTTAACGATTTCGGAACCGTCCTCCATGCAGAACACGACCACATTGCTTTTCTCTGCTCTGATTTCCGTTATTTTGCTCTTGACCACCTTTGTGCTGAGTCTGTCGATGCCCAACACCTCAAGCGCAAGAGCAACAAGCGTATCTTCGGGTATCTTCTTTGCTGTGCATTCAGACTTGCCCTTGGTCTGGAATGTGGTGCAATTCCAGAAATGTCTGCCTCTGTATGTAACACGCTTATAGGTATTGCCGCAAATGCCACAGCGGATAAGGCCAGAAAAAGCTGAACGTGACGGCTTTTTCCGGTTTGCCGTCTGCAGTGCTATCTTACGAAGCCGTTCCTGGGCCTGTTCAAATGTGGCAGAGTCAATAATTGGCTCGTGGGTTCCTTCTGCATAATACATCGGCAGTTCACCCTTGTTTGCCACCAGCTTCTTTTCGATATGATTGTTGCGGTAACGCTTCTGCAGCAGCGCATTGCCGAGGTACTTTTCGTTTGACAATGTATTTCGCATCCGTTCAGCACACCATTTGCCGCCGAGCGCACCCCTATAACCCCTGGCATTCAAATCACGGCTGATAGAACTCATGCTTTCGCCGCCGTTGAACCGTGAAAATATCTCTCTGACAACAGCGGCTTCCTTCTCGTTAATCTGAACACCGTCTGCGGTGATGCTGTAGCCGAACAGGAAACGCAGGTTAATCAGTTCACCGTTTTCAAAGGCTTTTCGCACACGCCACTTTTGATTCTCGCTGGCTGACAGGCTCTCTTCCTGTGCGTAGGATGCCAGGATGGTCATCATCAGCTCTCCGTCTGCGCTTATGGTGTGGATGTGCTGCTCCTCAAAATAGACATCAATGCCCATGCTTTTCAGCTCACGAACTGTTTGGAGCAGCGTCACCGTATTTCTTGCAAAGCGAGAAATGCTCTTTGTAATGATGAGGTCGATTTTTCCTTTGCGGCAGTCCTCAATCATACGCTGAAAATCATTCCGCTGGCTTTTGGTACCGGTCATTGCTTCATCGCTGTAAACGCCGCAGTACAGCCAGCCGCTGTGGTTTTGTATCAGATTGCTATAATAGCTGACCTGGGCGGATAAGGAATGCAGCATGGCATCCTTGCCGCTGGAAACACGGGCGTAGGCGCACACACGCAAGGCTCTTGGCTGCACCGGAATGTGGGAATCAACCCGTTCTACAATTCTCTCCATTTGATTCACCTCCTTCGGGTGTGTGACATATTACCTCTGAATCAAGAACATATCCAGTTGTTTCAGCGGAATATACTACCCGAAGATATGCCATACTTTTTGGCGATAATTGTATCAATTTTTGCGTACTCTTTGGCTGAAATAAGCCCCTTGGAACGCATACTCCGGGCGAGCGCCATAGCCGTTTGATAGGCCATCAGCCGTTTTTCGTAATCAGTCATATCTGGGCTCCTTTCTGCGAAACTCAGCGTAACAGGCACGGGAACAGAACCAACGGTGAGCATTACCGTAACTTTCAAACTGCTTTCCGCAATGAGCACAAGTAACTGTGTAGTACGCTTTGCGCTGCACTAGTTCGGGATGATTGTTCCACCATGTCATCCTGCAAACATCCGAGCAGAACTTCTTTTTCCGCTTATGAGGTGTCTGCTCAAGCGGCTTTTTGCAGTTCCGGCACAAACCGTCCTGCTCGGTAAGATTAACTTGCACGGGGTGCCTGGAACAGTAGGACTTTACGGTATTCTGCGGTAATCCCGTTATCGTTGCGATTTTCTTGTATCCGTAGCCTTTCTGTTGCAGTTCAACGATACGGCTGCGTTCTGCATTCGTCATAGTCATGGCTCCTCTCTGAGAACAGCACTTCTCGCTATACCCAGAAAAAAGTCCTGTTTGTCAGGGTGCGACAGGGCAAAAAAATAACGCCCTCCACGGAAAAAGAGATGTGTTCAACTTATTATCATATGACTCGAAATATAAAACCGTCTGGTTCCTTTTGAAACCAGACGGTTTTTTCGTTATGAATAAAGTGACACAAGTGGGGTGAAAAAAGTTAGCACACTATAGGAAGCAAAAACCAATGTCAGTGCCCACAAGACAGGCTATCGTTTTAGTTGTCAAATATTATAAATCTTTCCGAGCAAAACTATGCAGGAGCACCCGACGGATACTCCTGCATGGTTCGTATTATTGCCGTCAGTGACGGATCTCCAACACATCGAAGCCGGCGGATTCAACGGCCTGTGCCAGTTCTTCATCACTGAGTGGACGCTCAAAGGAGACTCTTGCCGTGCCGTTTTCCAGACTGACCTTTGCGGCAACACCATCCAGTGCATCCAGTGCCGCCGTTACACTGCGGCGGCAGTTTTCACAGCGCATCCCGCTGATCTTTACGGTCAGGCTGCCAATGGGAGCGGAGAGCTTTTTGACCCGGATGCGCGGCTGCTTTTCCGTTCCGCAGCAGGTCTTTTTGCTCGTGAACCGCCGGAGCAGCGACCATATGCACCCACCAACGATCAGAACCGTCAAAGCGATCCAGACAGCCTGCATCTTATCTCACCCTTTCCCAGTAAACTACGGAAGCAGCACTGCTTTTCAGCCCGCTGCACCCATGGCATTTTTTGCAGTTCCCGCCGCAATCGGCGGACATGACGGTTTTCTTTACATAGCCCAGCTGTGCGTACCGTTCCAGCTTCGCCTCCACCATTTCCGGCGTCGTACCGAGTTCGGCGGCAAGCTGCGCCGTGGAATGAATGCCCGGCGCGTCCAGAAGTTCCAAAAGGGACATGGCTACCGCCTCCTCAGAAGAACAACCCTGCAATATGATAGGTCAGGCAGGAGATGATCAGCGCGGTGGCAATGTAGTACAGGGCAATGCGTACCGTCCATTTTGCGGAATGTGTCTCATGCAGCGTGGCATTCAGCGCCATTAGGCAGGGAACATTAAAATTGACGGCAAGAATAAACGCCAGTGCCTCCGGCTTGGAGATGGATGCGGCGATGATCTGACCGATATTGGCATCTGCCGCACCGGTAGCCGTTGCTTCCCAGATAGAACCCGCACCGGTGAATAGGACGCTGGTCACGCCGAGCACCGCTTCCTTGGAGATCATAGAGGATACGAAGGCAAGGAAGGTCTGCCAACCCATACCGAAAAATTTCGTCACAGGCTCGATGGCTTTTCCGAATTTATAGAGTGCGCTTCCTGTCATATCGCCGCTGCCGGAATAGGTCAGCGCCCAGAAAACGGCGGCCACAACGACCACCACCACAAACGCCTTTTTGAACACGTCCCATGCACGTACAACAGTGGTGCGAAGCAGACTTCCCCAGCGGGGCTTATGATAGGGCGGCAGCTCCATGATCAGTCCTGTGCGATCCTCCACCGGGCTGAGCTTGCGCCCGAAGATTTTGGCGGTGATCATGATATGTAAAAACATAATGGCAAAGATCAGCAGCATGACTCCAATCGCGCCCATGCCGCCGAAGATCGAGGAGGCGAGCGCCGGGATCACGGCAAAGGTCGCGCCGCAGGGCACCGCCCATGCAAGGGCGATGGTCAGGATGCGCTGACCGTAGGAATCGATGACACGGGTTCCCGCTGCACCGCCGATGGTGCAGCCAAAGCTGACCAGCATGGGCATGATGGATTTGCCCTGGAGTCCCAGCTTGTTCATGGTATTGTCAAACACATAGGACACACGCGCCATGTAGCCGACCTCTTCCAGCAGGCCGAACACGAGATTGATGCCGAACACGAAGCCTGCCATGGAGAATACCCAGCCCAGCGCCGTAACGATGGTGCCGTTGATGAACGAGGTCAGCCACGCAGGCAGCCCTATGCTTTCCACGAGTGGGTACAAAAGGGTTGGAATTTGTCCGCCGACAGTCATGATAGGCGCGGCGACCACCATGGACAGGATAATCCCCAGCAACACAATGCCGATGGCGATTGCCTTGCCCCAGCGCTTGGAGATAGCAGCGCGGTCAAATCTGGTGAGAAGCTGGGAATCCTTCTTCGTTTTTGTCACGACGCCGGAGAGAATGTTCTCGATCCAGGCGAATTTGCAGTCACTGGTATAAAGGCTGCCATCGGGATTTCCTGCAAGAAACGCTTTGACAGCTTCCTTATCGGAAACTGCGGACACCTTGTGTGCCACGACGCTATCTCCCTCCAGCAGCTTTGCCGCCAGCCATGCCGGCGAATACTGATCGATCCCGTCTGCGGGTACCAGAGAAAGGGCCTTTTCATATGCCGCTTTCTGTCCGCCGCTTTCATATAATGCGGTAAGCGCATTCGCCGACAGCCGCTTCGGAGCTTTCATTGATTCTTCCAATGCCTGATAAAAAGAACCGTAGCTCTTTTTGTCCGGAGCCACCAGGGAAACTACAGGGATGCCCAGCTTTTGCGATAGCTTTTCTGCATCCACGGACTTGCCCTGCGCCTTGGAGACATCCGTCATGGTCAGAACCAGCATGGCAGGGGTATTGATGCCTGCATAATCCGCCAGCATGAACAGGCTGCGCTCCAGCTGCGAGGCGTCGGCAAGGATGCAGGTCAGCTCCGCACCGCCGGAGGCGATATAATCGCGGGTCACGATCTCCTCATCGGAGTTGGCGGACAGACTGTAGGTGCCGGGAAGATCAGCGACAAGGTATTTGACACCGTTTCGCGTAAACTCACCTTCGACCTTCTCCACGGTTTTGCCCGGCCAGTTGCCGACGTGCTGGTGCGCACCGGTCAGGGTATTGAAAACAGTGGATTTGCCGGAGTTCGGCTGACCGAGAAGGGCGATTTTTCTTTCGTTTGCCATCACGCCTGCACCTCCACCTGTATCCGTTCGGATTCCGCCCGGTTCAGTGCGATCATCGTGTCGCGTCCGTAAACCAGAACGGGACGGTTTTTAACATTTTGGAGCATTTCCAACGGGCAGCCGATGTTCAGCCCGATAGAGGTGATGCGGGAAAGGTAACGCCGGTCGCCGGTAATGCCGATGATTCTGGCTTTCTGTCCCTCCCTGAGGTCGGTTAGCTTTTGCATGGGAGTATTCCTCTCTTTCCTGAATTTATATAAATCCCGCTTACGCAGAGTGCGCGGCTTGATTTAACTGGCGCTGGTTAGCCTACTCTAACTGATGCATAAAATTTTAAGGATCATAAGATCCCCAAAATTTTGTACCATCCGGAAGTGTAAAAATCCTGCAAGATCGAGATATGCCGCAGGGCAACATCCACTGGTGCATCATGTGCAATGATCTCAAATATGCCGGTGAACATGGAACTTACCACAATGTGGATCATCGTATCGTCCAAGTCAGAGCTGAGTCGCCCGGCCTTCTGCATCAAATGAACCAATGCGGCGCTGGATGCCGTCTCGATCGCAATAAGGCGCTCCGGATAATCTTCGTATTTTGTTCCGGCTGAACAGCAGACAATAAGTTTGAAGGCATCATAGTTCTGATAAATGTATTTCAGAAAATCACTCGTACCGCCGTCTGAATCGCGGGTAAGCTCGGGAAGGTTCGCCAGCTGCTCATCCAACTCCTGTCTGGAATATGCTTCGCTGAAGGACTTGCATTGGTCATACAGGTAGTCGGCGGGGCCGGATACCAGAGCGTCGAACAGCGCTTCTTTGTTGGCATAGTAGCGGTAAAGCGCACCGGTCGTTACGCCGACGGAAGCGGCAATGCTGCGTACCGATGCCTGACGATAGCCCTTTTCAAGAAACTCGGACTTCGCTGCCTCCAGTATTCTTTCGGCGAGCTGATCGTTTCGTAATTGCATTTGTCCATCTCCATTCGGTAACAGCGTTATTCGATAACTATGTTATTATATCAGGGAGATTTCCATTTGTCAATAGGAACACAGTATTTGAAAATAAATTTGATAGCCACGACTGATTTCCCCTTGAATAGTAACTTACAGCTAGATGTTCATATACGATACCTTCTATTATATCCACGCACTCCGTTGAAGATATCTTTTTTCTCTTGAAAAGATGAAATATAAAATCACCACTTTGCGATACGCCCTCTACAACGCAACCAAGTACGTCTGCCACTGGAATCCCGTCTTTGCTGAATACCTTGCCAAGAAACGTGCTGAAGGAAAGCACTACAATGTTGCATTATCCCATGCCACAAAGAAACTCGTGCGGCTGATCTACGCTTTGCAGAAGTCTGGAAAAACATATCTTACAGCTGCCTGATTTTCTCCAGAGCCTGAGCCAAATCCAAGAACCACTTAGCTGGCGCAGCGAACCCTTGACGAACCGAAGCATTCAAATGCTATCCTGTTCGTACGAGGGCTGGCTGGGCTTGCTTTGCTGTTCTCTCCGTCGCCCTCGCTGCTCTGATTCCAGCATTTGAATGCTGTTTGTCAGGGGCAGCGGTCGGTAGACGGAATTTTTCATTTTGGGTCTTGACTTTTAATAGTTAGTCTTTTAATCATCAGTTTTCACCGAATACTCTTTTGAAAAAAGATTTGGAAGGCAAATATCCCTTCTTAAATCATAATCTTTAACAGCGTTCCTGAGACTTCGCTTAGGATCAGTTGTAACAGGATCTTGAAGCAATTTTGCGGGTTCCTGTAGGATCCTAATTGTATCTTCATCCAAATGTTTTGATAAATAATAATCCTCCGCATATAGAAAAATAATACGATTGATTATTTCAAGCCTCTGCTTCTGTGCCATATCGGCTAGCCTTGGCGCTGCAACTCAGCAATCTGCGTTCGTTCTTCATTCTTCATAGTCATGGCTCCTCTCTGAGAACAGCAATTCTCGCTATACCCAGAAAAAAGTCCTGTTTGTTAGGGTTCAAAAGGGTAAAAAAATAACGCCCTCCACGGAAATGAATCCGCAGAGGGCAATACTTGTTTTACAGCTTCCAGCCGACGGCTTTTTCACGCCCACTGATAAAGTGGTGGTAGATGCCGTCCTGCTTTATCAGTTCATCGTGTATGCCGCGCTGAACGATCTGTCCCTTGTCCACCACAAGGATCTGATCCGCATGGCGGACGGTTTTCAAGCGATGGGCGATCATGATGACGGTTTTCTCCTGCGTCAGTTTTTGGATAGCCTCCATCAGCTCCTGCTCATTCTCCGGGTCCACATTGGCGGTGGCTTCGTCCAGAATAACGATCGGGGCGTCCTTCATCATGGCACGGGCGATGGAGAGCCGCTGGCGTTCTCCGCCGGAAAGGGAGCCTCCCGCCTCGCCAATCACCGTTTCGTAGCCCTGCGGCAGCTTCATAATGAAGTCGTGGCAGCGAGCTTTTTTCGCCGCTGCGATGACCTGCTCCATCGGTGCGTCCGGCTGTCCGAAGCGGATGTTGTTGGCAATCGTGTCATGGAACAGATAAATATTCTGAAACACGAAGCTGAAATTCCGCATGAGGCTGTCCATGTCGTACTCGCGTACATCGTGGCCGCCCAGCGTGACCTGCCCGGCATCCACATCCCAGAAGCGGGAGAGCAAACGGCAGAGCGTGGTCTTGCCGCCGCCGGAAGGCCCGACGATGGCCGTTGTTGTCCGCTCTGGAATGTCCAGTGTGACTCCGTTGATAATCTGCTTTTCGCCATAGGAAAACGCAATGTGATCTGCATGAAGATCATGGAGCTCCGGCGTAAGTTCTGCGCCGGAAATATCCATGGCAGGAAGGTTCAGAATGTCCGCTGCCTGATTCACGCAGGTATCCACCACCCGCAGCAGGCTCGACTGTGTGCCGGCTTGCTCCAGACCTTCCGTGAGCAGGAAGGAACAGATGCAGAGCATGACGCAGTTGAGAAGCTCCATGCGGCCATTTGTGTAAAGCACAAGCGACAGCACCACGACACCCACATCAATGAGCTTGGCAACCACATTCTGCGTCAGCATCAGCGGCATAAGCTTCAGCTCCATGTCGATGTTGGCATCCACATTTTCCTCGATGGCGTCGTTCAGCCTGCGGTTGTACCGGCCGATCAGGGAGTAGGACTTCACTTCGGCAATTCCCTTGATAAACTCCAGCACCTGCTCCACCACTGCCGTGTCTCCGGTAAATTTGCGGCGGGTCGTTTGCTCGGATTTGATCTGCAAGGCGTGATTCACGGCGTAGTAAACGGCAAGACCGGCAACAATGAGCAGTCCGACTCGCCAATCAAAGAGAAATACGGCGAGGGTCATCACCGCCGTGGAGAAGATGCCTTCCGTGACGAGCATGACCACGCGGGTGGACACGCCGGAGAGATTATCCATGGTGTTGGTGGTGACGGAGGTGATAGCGCCGAGACTGTTCTCGTTGAAATAGCCCATGGGAAGATACCGCAGATGCTCGGCAATCTGTACGCGCTTGTTAGCGGTCGTGCAGTAGCCGCTGTCCGTCTGCAAGGCGGTGGCGCGATATTTGAGGATCGATGAACCGATGACGGATATAAGCATGACAGCCAACGAAAGCAAAATCGTTTTGGCGGTCACGCCGTCCGTCAAAATTGCTTGCAGCATTACGCCGATGGCCGGAATTTTCAGCGCCGAAAACAGCGCCGCCAATACGCCAAGAACGATGGAGCGGTAAAACTCGCTGCGCTCCCGTTCATCACAGAAGCGGAAGAACTTTCTCAAAATTTCAAGCACAGCCCGCACCTCCTTCTGCGCTGTCACGGGATGCAATATGCGCATTCCAAAGGGTTTCATATAACGGACAAGCTTGCAGCAATTCTGCCTGTGTCCCTGTAGCCTCAATGCAGCCGTCATTCACCACGACGATCTGGTCGGCATCCACGATGGTGGAAAGCCGGTGGGCAATGACAATCAGCGTCTTGCCTCGCACGAGTCGTGCCACGCTCTCCTGAATGATGGCTTCGTTCTCCGGGTCGGTGTAGGCGGTCGCTTCGTCCAGAATGACGATAGGTGCGTTTTTTAGCATGGCGCGGGCAATGGAGATTCGCTGCTTTTCGCCGCCGGAGAGGTGTCCGCCGCCGCTGCCGACCTGCGTGTTAAATCCGTTTTCCAAACTCATGATGAAATCATAGCAGCCGCAATCGCGTGCCGCCTGTTCCACCTCGGCGTCCGTCGCATCGGGTCTGCCCATGCGGATATTTTCTCGCACGGTGTTGTCAAACAGAAAGTTATCCTGCGACACATAAGCAACGAGCTTGTTGTAATGCTCTGCGGAAATGCTGCGGATGTCCGCGCCGCCCACGGTGATACTGCCGCTGCCCACATCCCAGAAGGAGGCAATGAGCTTGGCAATGGTGGATTTACCGCTGCCGGAAGGCCCGACCAGTGCATTGACCGTTCCTTCAGGGAAGGTCAGGTCAATGCCGTGCAGCACCTCGGTGTCGTTGTAGCCAAAGTGAACGTCACGCAGCTCCACGGTGCTGCCCTGCGGAGATTCTGTGTCCGTTTCGGGACGGGACAGCTCCGGAGCAGTCAGAATGTCCGTCACCTGAGAGATGATCGTGCCGACCTTAGCCAAGTCATCGGTGAACTTCATGCAGCCGATGATGGGCGTGATAAGCCCCATGGAGACAATCACAATGAGAACGAATTTCTCCGGCGTCAGCGTTCCGTTTTTCAAAAGCCACCCGCCGATGGGCAGCACGCTCAGGAGTGTCGCGGGCATGATGTTCATGGCAAAGGTGAAGTAGAAGTTGCTCTTGTTCATCCAATCGATGTAGCTTTGGGCACACTCTTTTGCAGCAATGACGAACTTTTCATAGCTGCTTTTTGCTTTTCCGAACGCCTTGATGACCTCGATGCCGCCGATGTATTCCACCGCTGTATCGTTCAGGGTGTTGGTGGCCGCAACGGTTCGGGCGTAATTCTTCTCGTATCCGGCCATCATCAGCATAAAGAACACCATACCGAGCGGAAAAGTAATGAGTGAAGCAAGCGCCATACGCCAGTCGATGACAAAGAGATAAATCAAGGTTGCCAAGGCGACTGCGGCATTGCTGCTCATCTCCGGAATGGCGTGCGCCAGCGTCGGTTCGATGCTGTCCACCCGCTCGACGAGGATGTTTTTCAGTTCGCCGGAGCCTTTGGCCTGCACATCCCCCAGCGGCATTTTGGCCAGCTTCGCAAGCCCCTGCTTTCGGATATTTCCCAGCACGGCGAAGGTCGCCTTGTGGGACTGCGCCGTAGACAGTGAATGAAGCAGCACCCGCAAAAGCCAGAACGCCGCCATGACCGCGCAGTCGATCAGATAGCCAGCAAGGTCTTTGTTCCCGGCCAGCAGCTTGCCGATGACCTGCGCCATCACAAAGAACGGCAAAATCTGAAATGCCGCACCGATGACGGCGAAGATCACACTGGCGATATAGCCGGACTTTTTCTGCCCGGCAAAGATGAAGACCCAGCCGAAGGTACCTTTTTCTTTTTTCACATTTCTCACCTCACATCGAAGATCTTTTTCATGGTCGGGAGCAGCGCTTCCGTTACGGAAAAATCATCCCGTATCCCGCCGCCATCTAAATGCAGCACCCGTGTGCAGGTGCGGCAGACAAATTCGTAGTCGTGGGTGACAACAAAAATGACCTTGCCCATACCGGAAAGACGCCGGATAAGAGTCGAAAGCCGCACCATACTGTCATAATCCAGTCCACTGGTCGGCTCATCAAATACCAGCAGCTCCTTCCCGCAGACCATGGATGTCGCCGCCGCCAGCCGCTGCTTCTGCCCACCCGAAAGGGTATTCGGATGCCGTTCATGCAGCGAAATAAGCCCCAGCTCCTCAAGTGTTTTTTTCGCAAGCTCCGTGTCGGGGTGTTTGATACCGAAGGTACACTCGGCCTCTACGCTTTCGGCAAAAAGCTGGTAGTTCACATCCTGCATGACCATATAGGAACGCTTCATGCGCTCCTTCGGCTTCTGCGAATTTCCGTTCCACAGATACGAGCCGGACGTTTCCTTGTGCAGACCGCAGAGCGCACGGGAGAAGGTCGTTTTCCCCGCGCCGTTGTGTCCGACAACGGCAATGACATCTCCGGGCGCGGCCTGCAAGGAGATATCGCACAACACGGGCTGCTTTTTATAAGCCAGCGACACATTTTGAAGTTCCAACACCGGCAGTTGTTTTGGTGCGGCTGCACACATTGGCTTATCCTCATGCAGGTCCAGCGCCCGCAATCCCATGCTCTGCCGCTTCTCAGCAGACAGCAAACGGAACTGCTCCGGCGTCCAATCCCCGGCAATAGATCCGTTCTCAAGGTAAATGATGCGGTCTGCCACATCCGTCAGATAATGTAGCCGATGCTCCGCAATGATCACCGTCTTGCCCTGCGACTTGATAAGCCGTAGATGCTCACGCAATGCACCGAGTGCTGTCATATCGAGGTTGGAGGACGGTTCGTCCAGCAAATAGATTTCCGGCTCCATGGCATAGACGGAAGCAAAGGCAATTTTCTGCTTCTCTCCGCCGGAGAGAGCAAAGATATTGCGGCCCAACAGGTTTTCGATACGGAGTGCCTTGGCCGTTTCCACCACACACCGTTCCATCCGCTCCTGCGGCACAGCCTCGTTTTCCATGCCGAACGCAATCTCGCTGTCGGTGTCCACATTGAAGAACTGCGTCCGGGGATTCTGGAATACACTGCCGACCTTTTCGGCGATGCGGTACATGGGAAGCTCGGCGAGGTTTTTGCCGTCAAGCAACACTTTGCTGCTCAATTCCCCCGCGAAGAACTGCGGAATCAGACCATTGATCAGCCGGGTCAAGGTGGTTTTCCCGCAGCCGCTCCGTCCGCACAGCAGGACGCACTGCCCATCGGGTATCGTCAGACTGATGTTTTTCAACCCACCATCCGCACTGTCAGGGTAGGAAAACGACACATTCTGAAATTCGATCATACGCCCACCGCCTTCCATACGATCTCAGCGGCAAGAAACGCCGTAAAAAGCACCATTGTCAGAAAGTCCGCTGACCTCATTTGAATTTTTACAAGGCAGGTTCTCGGCTTCGGATTTTCAATTCCCCGTGTAACAGATGCGATAGAAAGTTCGTCTGCCGCCTTGCTGGCCGCCGTCAAAAGCGGCACATAGATGCAGTTGATTGTCATAGCCGGGGCTTTCAGAAAGCCAGCCAGCGTCGGTGAAACATCCCGCAGGCGCATGGCATCCTTGATAAAATGCCAGTCCTCGCGAATGGTCGGCAGATACCGCAGCATGACGGCGATGGGAATGGTCAGCTTTTTCGGGATATGCAGGTGCGCCATGGCGGAGAGGAACTCGCCCACCTTGGTGGTGGAAATCACAAGCCCCGCCAGCATCCCGCAGGCATAGACCTTATGTACCAAACCAAGAAACGCTATGAACATCGTCCGCCAGGTGCCTGCCAGCACACCCATGCACCAAACGGTAAATGCGCAGATGAGCGCATAGGCAAGGATGCCGCGCAAGGCATACTGCCATTTTCCGCTGAATGCTGCCAGCAGGCTGATGAGCGTCACCAGCGCAAACTGAAAATACAGGTTCGGCGCAAACACGGCACTCAGGACGCAGAGCAGGATAAGAAACAATTTTGTGCGTGGGTCAAGATGCAGCTTCATTTGGTGATACCGGCTTTTTCAAATTGCTTTTTCAGCATTTTGCAGCCGATAAAGGCGCTGAGCGCGGCGGCCAAAATGGTTCCCACCAGCATAACGACCATGATCCACACCGTTCCCGTGGAGCGCATGGTGTCGATATACGACTGCTCCGTGCCGTTGCCCAGCATGGTCTTTGCCCAACCGTCGGGATCGGCAAAGAAAACGAGGTAGGAACCGGTGCCGCCGAGGGAAAGCAGAATGTAGGAAAGCGAGTTGATCTTTTTGCTCTGATACCGGCCTGCTCCTGCAGCGAGGTCGGCAGCGATGCCCATGATGAGATAACCCAGCGCCATGGCCCAGTGCATACCGGTCACGAACCAGATGATGCACATAATCGCGCCCAGAATCGTCGCTGCCCAACGCTTTTGAACCTTGGCCATCATCAGCAGATACACGGGTCCGCAGAGCAATGCGCTGCCCACCGGCATATAGAAGGTCAGTACGGGATTGGGGGCAAAGAATATGCCGCCTACGAGGGCAAACACAAGAAACAGTGCCGAGAAAATTCCCACTGTCACAAGGTCCTTCACGGTCAGTCCCTTTTTTACGGATGATTGATTCATAACGATTTCTCCTTTACGATAGGCAGACAGATTGACTTTCCGCCTGCTATTTGATATAATTTAGTTAGAGGCTGCTAACCACAAATAATTATACAAGAAGCCATAGGCAAGTGCAACGGCTCTCACATTGGTTTGGCTAATCGTTGCATATAAAAGCCCAATCGTTTCAAGGAGTAACCATGAACAGTGAAATTCTCAAAAAATATAATACGCTCTTAACGGAAAGCAGTTTCACTCCAATCCCGAACTGTGAGCAGTTCAGTCCGGCGGGAAGCAGCTGGCAGCTATCTCCGGAGCTTGGCGGCGGTCACTACTGGTTGTATGCGCAAAAGGATTTATTCGATATAAAGATCCACGATTTCTATTTCCACGACGACTTCGTCCTGAATTTTGATATCCCGGAAGGCATCAGCATTACGAGATACGATTCCATTTCCGGCGAGGAACTGAATCCGTACCGACGTCTGTCCGCCGGAAGTATTCAGACCATTGTCGGCGGGAAACAGAATTACAAAGCGATCATCCATAAGCGCATCCCCATTCATTCCGTTGGGATCGAGGTATTTCCTGCGTATTATGAGGATTACCTGAAAAAGCAGTATCCGGATGCATACTTTGATTTACCCGCTGCATTTCAGTGCGTCGATCAGGCAACAGACTTTCCGGCCATGTCCAAGCTGCTGTTTGAGATAGAGAACTACCGGGGGGAAGGTGTGGCGGCGTCACTTTTCTATGAGGCAAAGGTCACGGAAGCCGTTGCCCTCGTTGTGGACAATCAGAAAAAGCAGACGGCAAAAAATGCACACCCGCTTTCAAAAGAGGATATTGCGGGGCTTCGTGATGTAATAAGCTACATTGCAGATCATTACACCTATGACATCCCTCTGGAACGCCTTGCAAGCATCGCCTGCATGAGCGCAAGCAAGCTCAAAACCTGCTTTAAGCGGCACACCGGATGCACTGTCACGGAATATATCCAAGGGCGGCGCATGAGCCAGGCGGAGCACCTGCTGATTGACACCGATTTCACCATGGGTCAGATCGCCCAGATGATCGGTTATTCCACCTCCAGCCGATTTGCAGAACTCTTCAAGAAAAACACAGGGATACTGCCGATTGAATATCGGAAAATAGCCCGGAAAGACCAATGAGCGGATAGATCGCTCTAACAAACAAAAAAGCCCATCGAAGAGATAATTCTCTCCTCGATGGGCTTTTAGCTTGCTTATTCAGGATACTCCCTCACAGGTAGGACACGGCAAAAGGAAAATGTGACGGTCTTAGGGCAAAAAAATAACGCCCTCCACGGAAATAAATCCGCAGAGGGCGTGTGTAAGGATTACTTATTCGGGATTTTCAGCTTCATGCCGCTGTAAATGACATTGCTCTTCAGTCCGTTCAAACTGACGATCTCCTTGTAGCGGCTGCCGTTGCCGAGGTATTTCTTGGCGATAGCCCAGAGGGTATCCCCATGCGCCACGGTATGGATGCGGTAATTCTCCGCAGGCTTTGCGCTGACTACGGAGAGAGCGGAAACCTTGATGGGAGACATGATGGCGTATCTGCCGCTCTCCTCTCGGTTGATGACCGCACGGTCGCCGCTGACCTCATAGACATACCAGCGGAGTTTCTTCACCCAGGACGGGATGGCTTTGCCGCTGTAGTAGGTACTGCCGGTGATAGTCACAAGATCACCCATTTTTACAGACCCGGCGGTCGGCGCCGTGGGCTGTGCGGGTTTTACCTCGCCGCCCAGCTGTGCCGTGACCTTGGATGCCAGATCTCCCATACGGGCATACATCCAGTTGCCGGGGCAGCTTTTGTTCGCAAACCATCTGTGGACGGTCAGCACCATCTCGTCAGACTTCGGAGTGTAATTCAGCGTCTTGGCCTTATCGCCGAGCCAGAGCAGCTTTGTCTTGCCGTTGCGCTTGCAGATGTCGGCGCAAAGCTCGATGAGTCTCTTGTACACCACATCCTTGAAAGCGTAAGGCTCGGTGTTGTCGCTGGCACACTCAATGGTGACGGCTCTCTGGTCGTTGGCTGCGGAAGAGGAACACCAGGAGCGGTTTTTCTCTTCCACATACATCCCGATCCGACCGTCCACGCCGATGCCGTAGTTGCTGCTTGCCTGCCGTGTGGTCGGCAAGAAGATGTTGCCGAGCGTTTCCACACTGCACTGACCCACCACGCAGTGAGGCGTGATGCGGTCAATGCTGTGGGTACGCTGCCCGGAGTGGTTCGGGCTGAGTTTGGTGTAGGACACCAGGGGGCTGTTCGTGTAAGCCATATTATTCATCCTCCTTTTCACTGCGGTCATGAAGCTGCTCCAGCACGGATTTCAGCTTCTGCGGGATGGGCAGTCCCAGGTATGCGGCGTTTTCCAACAGGGACACGCCCTCATTCGACAGGTAGAAGAAAATGACGGCGGTACGCATCACCGAGCCGCTGCCGATGACACGGGTGTCGAGAATATGCCCGATGCCGACCAGAGCGAAGATGAGCACCTTTTTGAAAATGCCCTTGAAGCCGACTTCGCTGGACAGCTTCTTATCCACCACGGCGCACATGATGCCGGTGATGTAGTCGATGACTACGAAAGCCAGAAGCGCGTAAAGCAAGCCGTCACATCCTCCCAGGAACCAGCCCAGCCAGCCGCCGATACCGGCGAACACCACCTGAATGGTCGTCCAGAATTCTTTCATGTTGTTTGTCCTCCTTTGAAAGTTGAATTTGTGTATGAAAAAAGGCACTCCGCAGAGCGCCTTGATTCCGAAAAAATATTCTTTATGTTACTGTGGTAAGCGACACCGTGTGCCACGAAGACCATGTGCCGCCATAGTTTCCCCGAATATACATCCTTGAGCCGTTATAGACGGTGTACCGCTGTTGAATGAAGTAGCTCTCCGGCAGAAAGACCTCCAGCATACCAATTGTGGTGGTCGGAAAGTGCTTTTCCGTGGAAGCGGAATACGCAAAATAGTAGCCGGGAGTCTTTACATTGTTGAGGTCGGTGGTCGAGCCGTCCACTCTACCCATTTTGCCGTGGACATTGACGCCGTTCATGTGGATGCTGCCGGCAACATCCAGCGCGGCTTGCGGGTCCGGCGTGTTGATGCCGACTTTCTTTTTACGAAGCGCAATGAGCGGTGTACCCTGCGGGACAGTAAAATACAGATCCAGACTGCTCAAGGAATAGAGCTTGTCTTGGATCTGTAGATGAAAGTCGTAGGAACTGTTTGCATCCAGACTGCACAACTCCAAATTGGAGTAGCTGAAAGAGGTTCCGCTTTTTGTCGTACCGGAATAGATGCTGGTGTAGCTGCCGTAACTGCTCTCACTGGTTTTCTTGTACCGATACCGCACATAGACCACGCTGTTTTTCTGCGTCCCGTCTACGGTCACAGCGGAAATAGAGCCGCTGAATTTGAGCTGCATTTCCGCTTCAATGTCGTTGGTTCGTCGGAGCGTCACCGAGGACACCTTCGGCTTTGCGTATGGGATGACCGTAATAGTTTGGGAAACGCTGGCGGTATAACCGCGGGAGTCCGTGACCGTGAGCGTGACCGTTACGCTGCCGGACTTGGCGATTTTTCCAACAGATAAGGCAGAGCCGGTAGTGTTAGAGGATGACAGCCCATTGCAGGAAGCTGTGTAGTTGGAAATACTGGCACCGTTTTTTGCAGTTGCCGTTCCGGGCGTGACCTTGAGAGTCGAGTAGTTCTGAACGAATAGCTGGTCGTCGCCTGTGAGGTTTTTTGTGGTCGTGTAGTTGTCGGCGTAAGTGAAGCCATCCAACGCTGGGCCAGAATTTGCCGCTGTGGTCTGCACCGTAGCAGTCTTGCTTGAGGTGCTGCCGATCTGCGTTGAGCCGCTGAAGGAGGAAACGGCAAAGGTGCCCGTGAAGGACTTCATCGAGGCCATCCAATTGAGCAGCATGGTTCTCTGTGCTGATGACAGGGTGACCGAGCGGTTTGCCGTACCCTTCGTCCATGCAAGCCCGGTAACGGTCAGGATGGTCGTGTTCCCGCTTTTGATCGCCAGAGAATTGATGTAAGACGGTTCGTACACGGTGACATTGAGGGTGATGGTCACTCTGGCATTGTCTGCGGTCACCGTGCTGACGCTGTTTACCACCGCACCGCCCAATGTTTTCACCGTGGAGCTGCCGGAGGTGCCATAGACTTGGTTGTACTGCCGCCGTGCCCGCACCTTCACCGTGTAGTTTGTGTTCGGCGAAAGCGAGGACAGCGTTACGCTGGCACTGGTGGATGCCGCAGTCGAGAAGGTCGACCATGTGGAGCCGCCGTTGATGCTATACTGCCAGATATCCGCTATCGCCGTTGAGTTCGCAGAGATTTTGAAGCCGTTTGCGGTGATAGATGAAATGGAAAAGGTCACGGTGGGCGCAGCACGGTCAATGGTGCTCAGCGTCACATTGTAGCTGCCGGAGGGGCCGGTGTACTGTCCCCAAGGGCTGTTGACGCCCCAGTGCCAGTAAATCGGAAGGGTCAGCGTACCGTTGCTGTTGTGGGATATCGTGACCTGCTTGTCCTCCACCAACCACTTTGTGCCGCTGCCGCTCTGACCGTTCGTAAAGGTGAAGCAGTTCGCACCGGAGGTTGCTGTGCCGATGTAGGAAGTGCCGTTTGTGCCGAAGTCCGACCATGCGATGGAGTATTTCGAATAGACATACATACCCAGCGCAATGGTGGAGGTGTTTGCGACTACATTCTGGGAAATGACTTTCACATAGATATAGAGGTCGGTCGTCCAGCTGTTGGAGCCGTAGTTCGTTCTTTCGGATTTCACCAGATAGGCGGTGCCGCCCGTCATTGCCATAGCTTTCCCTCCTTAATCCAGAATGACGATGTTCAACCCCTCGGATGCCGTGGGCATCGGGACAAACTTCGTTTTACCCACGGTCAGTTCGCCGTCTACTGTGGTTTTCTTCGTCTGCGTTTCATCCTTGTTCAGAGTGAAAATCACCTCATCGTTGTAATAACCGGCGAACTCTGTGTTCGTGATGACCGTCCGCTGAGACGATGCGCTGTTGGACACCTCGATGCCACGCTTGTCAATCTTGACCTTCTGCGTGTAGATCTCGTTGGGAGCGGGTGTCCACTTCCGTGGAATCGCACCTTCGGTGATCATAATGTCTGCCAGATAAATGGATGCATCCCGGCAGTAGCAGTAGACGCGCAGCGTGGGGTCGGTCACATCCGTGAGCGTTACGGAGTAATCCGTCCAGTCAAACGCCGTGGACTTATTGAACAGGTACTTGGTTTTGTTTCCATTGTAGGTCACATAGAAATACCCGGACATGGCCGAGGTCTTTTTCGCCCGGACGGAAATGGTATAGGTGCCGGGAACTACCCCTCGGATGTACTGCGACAACGAGGAGTAAGCCCCCAACACAAAGCAGGAGTCGGAAATGGTGTTGTTCTGCGTATCTGTGGAGGCATCCGTTTTCACTGTACCGGAGTAGCTCCAATCATCCGTGATGCCGTTCAGCCCGGAAGAGTTCTGCACATAGTTGATGCCGCCGATGTACTGCTCCTGCATGGTGACGGACAGTCCATCCACCGTGTGTTCCAATTCCGAAACACGGCTTTCGGAGTTCAGCACCCGTTCCTCCAGGACGCCCTGGTCGTTGGACACCGTTTCCACGGTTTCGGTGAGGGTCGCCACATAGCTGTTCAGCCCGTCGATGGTCTGCTGAAACTGTGCGTCCTTCTCGGTCAGAATGGAAATGGTGGTGCGGATCGTTTCAATGTCGTTCTGCACCACCCATTCGTTTCCGTCCCATATCTTCGTCTCCGGCGGGGTCACAGAGGTGTCCACCCAGAGCTGCCCCTCATAGGGGTTCTCCGGCGGCGTGTCCGAGGTGACCACATCGCAGAGACTGATAATCGTGAACTGTGCCGATGCGATCATCTCACCACCTCCTTAAAGTGCCACAACGACCATAAAGGTTGCCTTGGTATCCACATCGGCGCTGGACACCGACAGTGTCTTGCCGGTCTTGCTGCCGTTGGTACCCCAAGAGGTGTCGACTACACCGTCCTTGTTGTACTTTGTCCAGGTGTAGCTGCCGTTGCCTGCGGCATCCACCTCAGAACCTGCCTGGTAGCAGACGGCAGTCAGCACGGTCGTGCCCTGGCCGTTCTTGAACACATCACCGCCGGTGGAGGTGACAATGATCTGCAGCGGATCGGAGTTGTCGATGAAGGTCGCCACATCGAAGAACTTTGTGTTGTAGGACGCAGAAGCGGAATCCGTATCCTGCGCACAGCACTTAAACACCGCATAACTGTTGACCGCTGCGGCGTAGACCGTAAGGGTATTGGTCGCCGTGCCGGTGTATTTGTCGGCAGTATCCGAGAGCTTGCGCCAGCCGATGCCAAAATCCGCGTCATAGCCGGTAGAGGTGGTGGAGGTAATACTACCGTCCATGACCGCCCATTTGTAGCTGACCTTGGTGGTATCCACCGTAGAGCCACGCCACAGTTCGGCCTTGGCGGTCAGACTTGCGACCTCCTCGTTCTTGAACACATTGCCGTTGGGCGTGGTAACAAGAAGATCTACAATACCGCTGCCATTGACCACACGGGAGAAGGAAATGGTCAGCGGATGGGTGATGGAAAGGCCGGTGCTTTCGTCCTTGTAGGTAATCACGCAGCGGTAATCAATGCCGGGCAGCTCCGCCATGACATTGGCCTTGACCGTGAGGATGTGGCTCTTGGCACCACTGAGGGCGTAGTTCGTGCCTGCGGTGATGGCGGTGTTGCTGTCGCCCACATACCACTTGACCGAGGTGACATTGGCGGTGGCGATCTGGTCGGCGGTGGTGCCGATGACATACAGGCTGGGCGTCAGAACGAGGTTCTTCGTTTTCCAGTCGGGGGTGTAACTGCCGTTGTCGGGGTTATACATCTGAGTCTTGGCGAGGTTCGAGCCGATGTACCCCGTCAGCGTCAGTGCGTCGTTGTAGTCGATGATGGTAAACTGACCTTGTGCTTTGCTCATGTGAGAAGCCTCCTTTAAAGTTGTTGTATCAGGAACGGGCGCTGTGCCGGTTCCTGTTGTGGGTTCTGCGGTTGCCATAATGAATTCCTCCGTTATAACAGGCTCTGCCTGGTCGTGGTGTCGATGAGGTCACAATAAAAAGTGGCGCGGATTTTGACATCCGCACCGGTGATGACCACGGACTTTGCGCCGCCGAAATGCTGTTCATTCCAGACCTTGTCCGCCTCTGTATCCTCCGACACTCTTGTCCAAATAAACTGATTGGCGTCCAGCGTGTCGGTGATGTCCTCGTCCCAGGAGTACACCTTAGCAGAAAGCAATGTTTTTACATTTCCGTTTTTGAAGATGTTCCCGTTGGACGAGATGATGACCAGCCGGAGCATTTTCTGCTCCTCAATGGTGGTAATGCGGTCGCTGACCTCGGTGACCTCCTTGCTGGTGGCGTAGGCACGAAGCACGACTTCGCCGCTCTCCAAGTCCCACCAGGACGAGCCGTCCTGCGACTGGATGACACCTGCCTTGATGATGTTTGCTACCAGAGAGCCGGAAGTGATGAAGTCCGCTACGATCTGACCGTCTGCCGTGATGGCAGTTTCGTAGGGACCGTTGTAGCCGTTATGGGAAAAGCCCAGACCACCCACATTCCACCGCCAGACATTCACGGCTTCGTCAATAGAGGGTGCATCCAGAATGAGCAGCTCATAGGGCTGTCCGTTTTCCTCTGTGGTATGAATGACCACATAGCCGCCGCTCTGGCCGGTGATAAGCCCGGTGGCCTTGCCGATGGCGGTTTGGAGCAGTTTTGGAAAGCGTCCCACCGTGGACTCCACCTTATCAACCGTTGATTGCACCTCGGAAATGGTGGTGATCATACTGGACTTGCTCTGACCGAGGGAAATGCTCACATACCGTTCAGCAAGAGTGTCGTACACGGTTTCAATGACCATAGCCGACACGCTCACACCAAGCAGTGAATGCCGAATGGTGACGGTATCGCAGAGGTTGACCCGCTCCAGGAGTGCCGAATACTCCGGCTGTTTCCAGAGCGGCTCAAAGGACACCTTCACCGTGGGAATGGTCGCTCCCAGCGGATTGGCCTTGATGTAGCTGTTGGCTTTGGCTCTGAGGGCTTCCTCGGTCACAACTCCGTCAAACTGGTCGGAGAAATCCATGATGAGCGTTTTCGCCCGGACGATCTCCGAAGTCACAATGGGGAGCGTGACCTCCGGCAGCGTGACTACCGTTTCGGTGTCCGTGCCTTCCGGGGTGTACACGGCATACGGGAGCAGTGCGGTATACACTCCGCTGTTGTCTTCGTCCTGCTCCAATGCGGTGAGGTTCTTGCCGTATTCAATGACCACTCCGGTCTTCTGCCCACGGTGCGAATGGAACTTTACCGTGAAGTTGTCCCATTCAAACTCACCATACCATTTGGAGAGCATGGAGCCTTCCGTGCCGCCGAGACAGGCTCGGACACTTTTCGGCTGCGTGACCGAGAATGCCTTTGCGTCCGAATAGTCCGTCCAGCCTGTAAAGCGTGTATCTCCGGCAAGCAGCTGCGAGAGAATCAGCTGCGGAGAGCGGCTCTCCGTGGCAAACGGCAGCACAGGAACATTGGCAAGGTCATAGGAGATGTGCTGCCCATAGATGGTGACGATGCCGTTCAACGGCTTTGTGATGCGGTAGATGCGGAACGCCTGGTCACCTGCGGTATCATTGGGCTTTGCCTTGACGATGCGCTCCTTGGTGATAAGCCCATAGTGTTGACCGCTGACAGGGTATTTGAGTAAGCACTCGAACACACCGTTTCGCTCTTCGGTCACTTCGCAGGAAATGGTGTCCGTCAGCACACCAAGGCCGAAGGTGGAAAAATCCGTTGCATTGGGCGGGTATAGGACTGGAATCATAGGCTGTCACCTCCTTCCGGGCATAAAAATACCACCGGGGATTTCTCCACGGTGGCAAATGAGTTGTATTTAATAACGAAAACTTTATTTGCTTTGGAGTTCAACAACAATAATTTCCGGCCTGTTATTGAACCGAATGGGGATAATACTGTTGCCGATACCCCGGCTCACTATCATGGTCGTATTGTTTTCGGAGTACTTCCCGGCATCATATTTCGGGAAAAAGCCTTGATTCGGCGCAACAATTCCTCCAATAAAGGGCAATCGGAACTGCCCGCCATGCGCATGTCCGCTTAATACTAAGTCAATATTCTCAGATACATAGGCGCTAAATGTTTCCGGTCTGTGTGACAGCAGTACGCAATACTCACCTGTCAGATGCATTTCTTCGAGCTTGGTTTTCAGGATACTTTCTTGTATGGATGAATCTCGGTCGGTAAAATCGGGGTCATCCAGACCGGCAAGCAGTATCGTTTCATTGTTTTTCGCAAGTTCCATCGACTCATCATGGAGAACGATAACTCCTGCGTCAATTAGTGTCTTCTCAAGCTCCTGATATTTTTCGCCGATCCAAGCCTCATGGTTTCCGGTCACATAATAGCACGGTGCAATTTTAACAAGTCGTTGTATGAGGCTTTCCGCAATTTCAATGTTGGTCTTGCTCGAATCCACCAAATCGCCGGTTATAGCGATCATATCTGGCTTTTGTTTTTCAATAAGAGAGACAATATTACCGTTGTTTTTCCCAAAATGTGCGTTGTGTAAGTCGGATACAACGGAAATCCTGTAATGATTGAAAGCCGCAGGGATTTTCTCGCTCAAAACAGTATAATGCGTAATACCTACGGTCACATTTCCCCAAATTGTCCATGTTGTAAGCAAAACTACCAATATTGCTATACCAATAAGGATAAGCTTCTTTTTCAATTGCTCACCTCCGCTGTACACAAATATTCTCATAAAATTATATCATGAATCTGTGAACTTTTCAATCACCCACACCGGGAAGAGGTTTTATAGGCAGCACCACCTTGGGATGACTTCAATTCCGGTTACATCGCCAGTGCAGGCAATCGTGCAGTTTCCAGGCTTGAGAACCGGAAACACTGCACTTTTGACCGTATCGTTTTTGAGGACAGTGCCTTTGAAGCAATTCATCAGCTCACTGTCTATCTCGATGTACTCGTCCAAGTCGGAAATCATCATGCCCCGTCCTTGGGGTTGTATCAGCAGCGCCACCGTACCGCTGCCATAGAGTTTGATGTACGGTCGGCTCTCAAACGCCGTCGGATTGGTAATCGTCAGTTCGGAGGCGTCAGCCGACACCGTTTCCTGTCCCGCAAAACTGTATTTGTAGGGCTTGCAGTTGAAGGTCACGGTAAAGCAGCCGATTTTGTTCAGCTGCTCCTCAATGTCCAGATTGCCGGAGATGACACCGTAGCGGAAATACTCCGCATCATAGGAGTCGGTCAGTTCATGGTACCTGTCTGGCTCGGAATACAGCCAGCCCTTGATGTCCCGCAGGACGGCGGCAAGGGCGGCTACGTTCTTCCGTGCGAGGAACACCGTGTAGCTCACCTTGATGTTGACAAAGCGGCGGTTCGGATTGATGATGTCGCCGCTCCGACCGGGAATAGAGATGAACTCCGCAGCGTATTCCGGTGCGGAAAACACATCCTTTTTCTCAATATGCAGACCGAAATCGGCAGAGCATTTTCCGTTGTAGGTAAAAGAGGTCATGCGAATACCACTCCTTTCCGCTGAGCGAACTGATTCGCCGTTTCCATGACTTCGTTGGTCAGCTGACGGATGTCCTCGCTGCTGTAATTGTTGAAGGTGGCAATGTTCAGCGCAATGGTGAAAGCGGATGCCGCCTTACCGACGACACCGTCCACAGCGGAGCGAATCGAGCCGTTCACATCAAAGTCGGTTGGCAAAGCCGTCTGCATATCGTGGGCAAGATCGCCCATGACGCCGTTGATGTCCTCTGCCATTCCTTCTGCGGCTTTGACCGCTTCATCGCCGTTGTCGTCAATGGAGCCTGCAAGACCCTTGACCAGCATTTCACCGACCCATGCCATCTCCTTCGAGGGCGAATGGATACCGAAGAAATCGCAGATGCCGTCCCAGATGGAGGAGATCCACCCGGACACCTTGTCCCACAGCCACGAGGCAAGCTGGGTAATACCGCTCCACAGTCCCTTGACGATGTTGCCGCCGATCTCCACGATTTTGTACATGAGAGAACCGAAGGCTTTCACGATACCCGCAATAATCTGCGGCACGGCCTTTACGATCTCCACGATAATGGTGGGCAGGTTTTCAATCAGCGCAACGAACAACTGCACACCTGCCATGATGATTTTATCGATGTTTCCGATGAGGGCGTTGACAATACCGGAGATGATTTGCGGAATCGCCTGCACGATAGTCGTGATGATCTGTGGCAGGGCTTGAATGAGAGAAATCAGCAGGTCGATGCCCGCTTGGATGATTTGAGGTATGGCGTTAAGCACGGCGGTAATAATGCCGTCAATGATTTTTGGGATTGCTTCCACGATTGCCATAATGATATCCGGCAATGCGGCAACAAGCGAGGTCAGAAGCTGAATGCCCGTTTCGATGATCTGCGGAATGGAGTCCAGCAGAAAAGTAATGATGCCGTTGATGATTTCGGGAAGCGCCGCAATTAAAACAGGAATGGCATCTAAAAGTCCTTGAGCCAAGCCTGTGATTAACTGCAATGCTGCGTCCAGAATCATGGGCAGGCTGTCCACCAAGCCCTGTACGATGGTGACAATTGCCTGCACCGCTGCAGGAATGAGGGTGGGCAGAGCGTTCCCGATGCCAGCCACCAGTGTGGTCACCAGCTGTACCGCCGCATCAATGAGCAGGGGCAGATTCTCAATCAGCGTGTTCACGATGGTCATGAGCGCGGACACCGCCGCCGGGATAAGCTGCGGCAGCAAAGAAAGCAGCGTTTCCAGCACCTGTGAGAACAGTTTGGTGACTGCTTCCAGCAGTGTGGGCAGCAATTCACCCACAGCCGTCAGCAGAGCGTCCAGCGCCGTGGGCAGAGCCGCCACGATGTTCTCAATGACCGGGGTGATGTTTGCCACCACAGTCTTGAAGGCATCCACCATGTTGTTGCACAGCAGCTCCATGTCAGCGTCCGCATCGCCGAAGCCTACGATGAGGTTCGATACGGCGGATTTCAACGCATTGACAGAGCCGGAAATAGTGGCTTCCGCTTCTTTTGCGGTCGTACCGGCAATGTCCATGCTCTCCTGCATGACATGAATGGCTTCCACCACATCTGCGTAGGAGGAGATGTCATACTTGACGCCGGATATCTTCTCCGCATCGGCAAGCAGACGCTCCATTTCCTGCTTTGTGCCGCCGTAGCCCAGCTTGAGGTTGTCGAGCATGGTGTAGTTCTGCTTGGCAAAGCCCTGGTAGGCATTCTGAATGGAGGACATATCCGTGCCCATCTTATTGGCGTTATCGGACATATCCGTGATTGCCATATCCGCATACTTTGCGGCTTTCTCGGTATCGCCGCCGAGGGACTGGATCAGGCTTGCGGAAAAGCCCGTGACCGTCTCCATGTACTCGTTGGCAGAAAGTCCTGCCGTTTTGTATGCATTGGCGGCATACCGCTGGATCTCCTGCGAGGAGTCCTTGAACAGGGTGTCAACACCGCCGACCAACTGTTCGTAGTCTGCATAGGCGGCGATGACCTCTTTGCCGAGCTTCACGGCGGCGGCACCTGCGGCAACGGCAACTGCACCGAGTGCCACACCTACGGTTTTGAGAACTTTGCCGAAGCCTTCAAACTTACTGCCGGATTCCTCTGCGGCTTTGCCGCCCTCCTTGATGGCTTTCTCATTTTCGTCCAGCTCCCGGTTCATGTCGTTGAGGGCGGCTTCGGCATTGTTGAGTTGGATCTGCCAGTTCTGGGTGCGGCGGTCGTTCTCTCCGAAAGAGGTGGCGGCATTCTGCAGAGCCTTGCGAAGGGTGTCGATTTTTGTTGTCTGCTCATCGATCTCTTTTCGCAGCACCTTGTTCCGTGCGGCGAGAGCCTCCACGGATTTATCGTTTTTATCGAACTGAGAGGTGGCGAGCTTCATTTCGGAGCCGAGCACCTTGAAGGACTGGTTGATCTCCGCCAGCGCTTTTTTGAACTCCTTTTCGCCCTCAAGACCGATCTTCAGTCCGAAACTGTCTGCCATGTACCGTCACCTCCTTAAATGCCGTCTGGGATAATATCGTCAATGTAGTGTTCGTGAGCAGGAATAGCCTGCCCGTTATACTGTTTGTGGCACTCCCACAGATCCAGCAGCAGACCAAACGGCATCAGCCACACCTCATCCTGGCTGAGATGAAGATGGGCAAGGCCGTAATAAAGAAGCCGGGTAAACAGCTCCGCATCGGAGACAGTTACCCGACTTGTGCGTTTTTTGCGTCTTTCTCGCTTTCCACATTCCGCTTGGTGCCCTTATAGAGCGCCTCCGTAATGGCGGTTTTGTATCCGGCGAGATCAAGCGGCGTGGTCAGAAGCTCCACCACATCTTCGGTGAGCAGCTCCTTGGGGTGTTCCTTATCCTTGAGGTTGTGAATGAGGATGCTCTGATTTGCCAGAAGTGTGATGAGCCACACGATCTCTCCGATAGCCATTTCAAAGTTCTCTGACTTCATCAGCTTCTCACCGAGGTTTTCCAGCCCACCGTATCGACCGGCGATCTCCTTGGTAGCCTTGGTCGTGAGGAGCAGCGTATATTCCTCATCACCGATAGTGATGACTGCAGTTCTCTCGTTATCCATTGTGTGTTACCTCCGTTAACCCTGTTTTTCGGGTGTCGTGGTATAGGTCGGCTCATAGACTTCCTTATACCAGTTCGTGATAGTCGCAGCGGTCACATCGCCCTCCAGTGCCTCCGCTTTCCACGGGTGCTTGCCGCCTGCGTCTGCTTTGTTGCGGCGCAGAATGGTGCCTTCAATGGTCGGCGTAGAGAAAGTAATGCTGTCGCCCTTGGTGGCAAGGTTCGTCGCCGGAATACCGAATTTCACACGGTACAGCCAGTAATACTTGTACTTGCCGTTGGACTTCTTGGCGCGGAAGCCCACCGCCACAGGGTCGCCGCCGTCCTCGGATGCGGAAATCAGCACCTTGTTTTTGTCGATGGTTGCACCCGTGAGGTCGGATGCCGCCGTAGAGCCGATATCGTCAATGCCGAGGGAGAGTGTGCCGGATTTGAATTCCTTTACGATCTCCGAAGCACCGTCGTCGGCGTAGAGCGTAGCTTCAGCCAATTCCACCGAAAGGTCGGCGGAGATGGCTTTGGCAAGCTGAGACGGCGTACCGTATGTTTCCTCACCGGCATCGTTCTCGGTGATTTTTGCGTAATACAGTCTGTCAAGACCGATCGTTGCCATGATTCATTCCTCCAGTTCGTAGATTTGCGCCACGTCAATGGCGTAGTGATGGTAGCCGGTCTCGGTCTCAAAGCCGATGTACCGGCGGTCGGTAATATAAAAATCCGCACCCAGCAAGGCACGGACAAGGTCATTTTTCAGTTTGGTGTAACTGCCCTTTGTGAAGAGGGACAGCCGTGCCTCCTGCGTTTCGCAGCCGGGGGTGTTGTCAGCGTGAAGCTCAAAGCTGTCCGACAGCGGCGTAATCACCAGATAGGTGTCCGGTGCTTTACCGGAGAACACACCCGTTTCCACGGACACGCCGCAATGCTCGGCGATGGTTTGTAAATCGGATAGCAGACTCACAGCTTTTCCACCTCCTCATCCAGCGCCTTGGTCATGGCATCGATGCATTCCTGCCGGGATGCCGTTTTCGCAGGTTTCAGAAACGGTTTTGCAGGCTGACCGTGCTTGCCGTATTCGATGATGTTGGCCAGCTTGGCATTGCTGCTGCCGTCCGAGCGGGGTTCTGCGAAGCCGACCTTGATGTCGTGGTTACCGTCCCGGTTCAGTTTGGAGGGAGAAAGGCCAAGCGCACCTTCCAGTTCGCCTGTGGTGCGGGATTTGAACTTTGTCCCTCTGCCAATAACGGAGGAGAGATTGCTCTTGACTTTTTTCAGCACCACCTCGCCACCGGCCTGCAGGACGGTATCCGCAACGCTGTCAAAGTTGCTGCCGAGCTTGGAAATCTTCAGGAGGAAATCCTCCGGCATTTTCATATCGCACTTAGCCAACGGTCGGCACCTCCTTCTTTGCCAGCACCTCAATGTACATCCCACGCCCCTTTACATCCTCCACGGACACAATGTCGTAGCGACAGTCATCGCAGATGAGAAACTGGTCGGTAGTGACCGTCAGCCCAGGAATATACCGAAAGCGGAACAGGTCGGTCGCTTCACTGAATGCAGCGAGGTTTGCCCACCGCTGACTGCCGTGCCGACCTTCCCGATAGACACGGACGGAAGCGAGGACTTCATCCTCAGAATGAGTAAAGCCCTCGCTGTCCTTGACTTGGCGGGTTTCTACGATGTCGGCAAAGCCGTTCATTTTTCCGAAGCTCATACCTGCCACCGCCTATCCAAACGGAGAAGCAGATTAACCGTGTTCCACACCTGTTGTGCCGCTCCGGTGTTATCCGCAAAGAAGCCGCCTGTCGAGCCATCTCTCGATTCATAGAAGTGGGAGGACAGCATGATAACGGCCTGCTCCGTGGTAGGCGGCATGGGGTTCTCCGTGTAATAGCCCTCCGGGATGTGCTGGTAGCTTTCGGCGTAAGAAACAGCGGCGGTGATGTAGCTTTTTAGCAAGGCATCATCCGCCGTGTGTTCCAGGATAAGGTTGGCTTTCACTTTGGAAAGAAGCTCGTCCATCACCGCCGCCTCCTTTCATTAGGTGCCGGAAGAGGCAGTGCCCTTCTGCTGCAGCACCTTGATAGCTTCGGGCAGAATGAGCTTGCCGTCCAGGCGCTTGGATGCGATGAAACCGATCTGACCGGTCTCCGCAAAGCGCTCGTTCAGACGCTTGAAGGTAATACCCAGGCGGTCGCCGATCCAGTAGTAGTTGAAATCCCCGAATGCTACAGTTTTCTTACCTGCCGCCAGTTCGGGAGCATAGGGAGAAGTATAGATACGCTTGCCGAGCAGCGTATCAAAACCGCCCTCATGCAGAGCGGGCTGCCACAGATACTGACCATTGGAGTCCTTCAGCTTGCGGATGTTCTTCATGGTGGAGTCATTCAGAAGCCACACGGCGTTCTTGCGATAGGCGCTGTTCAGAGAGTAGAACAGGTCGATCAGCTCGTCGGCAGTGATGGCGGTCGCGGAAGCCGCCGTGACACCAAGCTGACCGCCGCCCGTAGCATTGAAAATACCCATGGGCTTGCCGCTGCCGTCGCCGGTGAGGAACGCCTCTTCCTCCTTGTTGCCGATGCGACGGGCAAACTCGGTGCGGAAGTAGGCTTCCAGGTCAAAGGCAGAGTCGTTCAGAAGCTCTTCGGACACCTTGATCATGGTAGCGACCTTGTGTGCGCCGATAAGCTGCTGACCGAATGCATCATCACCTTCGGGAATCGTGCCTTCCTCATCGACCCAAGCGGCGGTGCCCTTGGTGGCAACGACGGGGATTTTGTGGCTGCCGGATGCGGTGGTAATGACATGAGCCAGGCTTCTGACCACATTCTCTGCGGAAAGGGACTGCACCAGGGTCTGCTCGAATTCGTCGGGAACGAGGTAGCCGCCCTCACTGTCCACGCCTTCCTGCAGAGCGTTGCGGATCTCTGCGGTCAGCATACCACCCTTGGTACGGGCCTGCGCCCAGAATGCCTTCTTATAGGCGTCAGAGGCTCGACCGGTTTTGGTATCTACCTTTGCCGTATCAGGCTTCTGCGTGATGGGAGTGTTGACTGGGGTGTTCAGTTCTCGCTCAAAAGCGTCCAGACGCTCCTGACGCTCGATCTCGTGGCCGAGGTCGACAATCTCCTGTTCCATCTTCTCATAGGTGGCGGTGTCCTCGGCGGAGAGGACACCTTTGTCGCTTCTGTGGGAGTCGAGGAACGCCTTCGTCTGCTCCCAGGTCTTTGCACGCTGTGCGCGCAGTTCGTTGATTTTACTCATTGTTTGTATCCTCCTTAAGGTTTGATCAGTGCGAGTCTCTTTTCGAGCTCGGAGATGGGTGTGCCTGCACTTTTCGCAGGTTCGGACGGGGTGTGATGGCTCTTGACCTTGGACATAAGCGAGTTGGTGACGGCTCTGCGGCTGAACACGAAGCTGTCCTCCGCGGCAGTGCTTTCAGCGTCTGCTTTGAACAGCAAATCGTCGGCGAAGCCCAGCTCCACAGCCTTGTTGGCATTCATCCAGGTCTCGGCATCCATGAGGTGGCTGAGCTTGGCACGGGACAAGCCGGTCTTGATCTCATAGGCATTGATGATGCTTTCCTTGACTTCGGAGAGCATATCGATTGCCTTCTGCATCTCCTCGCTGTCACCGATAGCGACCGTCAAGGGGTTGTGGATCATCATGAGCGCCGTGGGCGACATGAGCACCTTTGTACCCGCCATCGCAATGACGGATGCGGCAGAGGCGGCAATGCCATCGATCTTGACTGTGACGTCGCCGTGGTAGTCCATCAGCATATTGTAGATTTGGGCGGCTGCCACGCAGTCACCACCAGGCGAGTTGATCCAGACGGTGATATTCCCGGAGCCAGACATCAGCTCATCCTTGAAAAGCTGCGGCGTGACATCATCGTCAAACCAGCTTTCCTCAGCGATCGTGCCGTTTAAGAACAGGGTTCTCTCTTGGATCTGTTCCTGTGTCTCCTCGTTGGTCACCGTCCTGCTTTTCCAATTCCAGAACTTCTTCATCGGATTTTTCCTCCTTTCCGTTATCGGTGTTGATATTTGCAAAAGCTCCGGCGTTTTGCAGCGGGAGCATATTGCCGTTGATAAGGTACAGGTCGCCGCCGTCCTCTGCCGGGATACGGTCGAGGTTTTCCAGCTCTCGGATGTCGTTGGCGGACATCCAGCCGTTCTGACGACCGATAGCGTACCCGTTCATGCGGCTCTGATAATCGCCGCGGAGCAGGCCTTCCAGATTGAACTTCACGAAATACACGGCTTTTTCGTCCTTGGACAGGAGCGACCGCTGAATGGACTGCTCCCAGCGGATGACCCAGGGGTCAAGGGTGTATTTCACGAACTCAAGGGACTGCTGTTCGATATTAGAAAAGCTCGACTTTTCCAGGTCGCCGACCATGTGAGGTGGCACTCGGAAGATTCGAGCGATTTCATTGATTTGGAATTTTCGTGTTTCGAGAAACTGCGCCTGCTCCGGCGAGATGCCGATGGGCGTATATTTCATGCCTTCCTCAAGCACTGCGATTTTGTTTGCGTTTCCACTGCCGCCGAAGGTGGACTGCCAGCTCTCCCGCACACGCTGCGGATCCTTGATCGTGCCGGGGTGTTCCAGCACACCGCCCGGGGCGGCCCCATTGGCAAAGAACTTTGCACCGTATTCCTCACAGGCAATCGCCATGCCAATGGCGTTCTTTGCCATAGCGATGGGACTGTAGCCCACCAAGCCGTCAAAACCCAAACCGGGAATGTGAAGCACTTCGGATGGGTCAAGATAGACCGTTGAGCCTTTCATGGTGGGTGCATCGTCGGACTGGGTAGAATAGAGGTAGTAGAGCTTGCCGTTCTTGTCCCGGTTGACCTCCATGCGGTTAGGCATAAGCGGGTACAGCGCCACCACTTCGCCCTTGCCGTTGCGGATGATTTGCGCATAAGCATTTCCCCAGAGGAGCAGATGCGTCATGAGGGTTTCCCGGAATACGAAGGAACTCATCTCCGGGTTCGGCTCGTCGTGGAGCAAGCGGTAGAGCGGATGGTCGAGCGCCATTGCCTTGCCGCCGCTGTCGGTGTATTTGTAAAGGTTGAGCGGCAGTCCCGCCACTGCCTCGGACAGTATGCGGACGCAGGAATACACGGCGGTCATCTGCATGGCGGAGCGTTCTGTCACCGCTTTGCCGGAGGTCGTTCCACCGAAGAAAAAGGCGTAGTTGCTGCCCGATGTGCGGTTCTGAGGCTTGTCCCTGGATTTGAACAGCCCTGAAAAAATACCCACCTAAATCACTCTCCTTCAAAATGGGCAAAAGAAAAGCACCTGTCCGTAGACAGATGCTCTCGTTGTGTTGAATTCAGATCGTTTCGGTTTCGCTCAGTTGACGGCTGATGTCCCGTCCACCATAAATTATACGGACGGCATAGACCGTGTTTTTGGTTTCGTCCGCATAGTAGAAAATGAGATAGTTCTTGACCGGGAAGCAGCGTAATCCTTGACTTTGCCAAGGTTCCTCATCATAGAGCCGATACCGCATGGGCATCTGCTCCAAAGAGAGGATTTCTTTTGTAATTTGCCGCACCAGGTTCACAGCGACCTTCGGTTCCTGTAACTCATAGGTGATATAGTCCAGAATATCTCGAAGGTCTTGTTTTGCCTGGTCGGTGAACTCTATTTCCCAGTTCATACGCCGTAGTCTCTTTTCAGTTCATCCATGACGCTTTGTGCAGAATGGGTGCGACCGGCACGGATATCTGCCATGCCTTTCTCAAGTTCTGCATCCCGCTGCTCCTTCGTCAAAGCCCCGAAAGCTACCGGTTTGCGCTCCGGCAGTTTCATTTCAAATGGAATGCCGCGCTGCAGAACAATCTGCCGCAGAAACATACTGACCGCATTGGACATGGGGATACCCAGTTGATCAAGTACCTGTTCGGCCTGTTCTTTGATTTCAGGCTCTACACGCGCGAATACATTAGAAGTTCTTGCCATAACTCATCGCCTCCTTGCGAATATAGTATACCACTTTTGCTTGCGATATGCAAGCGGTTCGCAAGAAGTTTACAATTTCAGATAAACAGCAGGCCCCTTGTGTCGTATACGCTCTCTACATTCTCATTGCCGCAGCGAATAGCGCGGTCGAGTGCCATTATCGTTGCCACGGCACCGTCGATTTTCTCTGTGGATTTTTCCTTGTCCGGCTTGATGTTTCCGGCAGGGTCGGTGCGGATGAAAATGTTGTCCATCATCCAGCGGAGGACAGGATGCCCGCCGTGGGCAATGCGCTGTTCCAGCACCAGTTTCATCAGCTCCTTGGTGGGCGGGGACATATCCTTGAAGCCTTGCCCGAACGGAACGACCGTAAAGCCCATACCTTCCAGGTTCTGCACCATCTGCACAGCGCCCCAACGGTCAAAGGCAATTTCACGGATATTAAACCGTTCGCCCAGGCTCTCAATGAACTTCTCAATGTAGCCGTAATGAACCACATTGCCCTCGGTAGTTTGCAGGAAACCTTGCCGCTCCCACACATCATACGGTACATGGTCACGCCGGACACGGAGGTCGAGGTTGTCCTCCGGTATCCAGAAGTACGGCAGAATGATGTATTTATCGTTCTCATCCTCCGGCGGGAATACCAGCACAAAGGCCGTAATATCCGTGGTGGAGGACAAGTCCAGACCACCGTAGCAGACACGGCCTTCCAGATCATCCTCGCTGACGGCGAACTCGCATTTGTCCCATTTCTCCATGGGCATCCATCGGACTGCTTGTTTGACCCATTGGTTCAAACGAAGCTGCCGGAAGGAGTTCTCCTCGCCGGGGTTCTGCTTCGCCGATTCACAGGCGTCCTTGACCTTGTCGATGCCCACTGTAATGCCGAGGGACGGATTTGCCTTCTTCCAGACCGCCGGATCTGTCCAATCATCCGATTCCTCCGCACCGTAGATCACAGGGTAAAAGGTGTGGTCAACCTTCCGTCCGGCAATGATATCCTGTGCCTTTTGGTGTATCTCATAGCAGATGGACTTCGTATCGTTGCCTGCCGTAGTGATAAGGAAATACAGTGGCTGCATTCGGGCATCGCCGGAGCCTTTGGTCATAACATCAAATAGCTTGCGGTTGGGCTGGGTGTGCAGCTCGTCAAATACCACGCCGTGAGTGTTAAAGCCGTGCTTGTTGCCCACATCGGCAGAGAGCACCTGGTAGATACTGCCCGTCGGCTGATAAATGAGCCGCTTCTGGGAATCCAGTATCTTGACCCGCTTGGAGAGCGCAGGACACATCCGCACCATGTCAGCCGCCACATTGAAAACGATGGATGCTTGCTGACGGTCGGCGGCACAGCCGTAGACCTCGGCGCGTTCCTCTCCGTCACCGCAGGTGAGCAGAAGTGCCACCGCAGCGGCAAGTTCGGACTTGCCCTGCTTCTTCGGGATTTCGATGTATGCGGTGTTGAACTGCCGATAGCTGTTGGGCTTGAGGACACCAAAGATGTCCCGAATGATCTGCTCCTGCCAGTCAATAAGCTCGAAGGGCTTTCTTGCCCAGGTGCCTTTGGTGTGGCAGAGACTTTCGATGAACATGACGGCATAATCCGCAGCGTCCGTATCATAGTGGGAAGTTTTCTCCATGAACCTTGTCGGCTTGTAGTTCTTCAGTTTTCGCAATTTCTCACCCCCTCCGGCAGAGCAATAAAAATAGCCGCCACCGAAATCGGTGCGACCTTCCGTATAACGAGCAGCAGCCCCTCTCGGAGCCGTTGCTTTGAATTGTTGTGGCTTACCAGTTCTCGCTGTGGAGCAGAAGCTCCAGCGCAAGTTGTGTGTTTTCATCGGTGGGCTCAATGTCCCAGCCTCTATCGTAGTTGCAGACGATTTTGCCGTCCCGCTTGAGCATGAGCTTGGAAATGCGTCCGCCGTCGATACCCCACTCGGAGCCTTTGTCGTACTGCTTCATCCAGTAGTGAAAAACCTCACCGTTAACTCTGATGCTGCCTTCTTTCCACATAATCGTGTACCTCCGTTTGTTTTGTTGTGAGTGTATATTACCGTCATGTCTGGGATATATCCAGTCATTTCGGAGGCATATAGTACACGATCATTCGGAGTAAAAACTGTGTATTTTACAGCGTTATTCCGGCTGGCGGCAGCGGTGAATGGAGGCGATGATCTGCTCCTGCTCCTCCGGCTTTACGCCGATGGAGTCGAGTGCTTCCCTTGTGCCACAATCCGGGCAGATGAGGGTTTGGTTGTCAACTCTGGAAAGAGCAGCGGGTTCACTGTAGGCACGACCACACCGTGCGCAGATTTGAATCCGTATCACATTATTTTCTTTCATACCCGCATACCTCCATGGATTTATCATAGGCCGCAAGCAGAATGCCTGGGTCAAAGTAAAAGGTGTCGTAGCCCTCAAGGCAGGTGTCCATGTAGAAATCCGATGGAACGCCGATTGGCCTTTCCTCATGCATGATATAGACGAAAGCTGTGACCGTTCTGTGCTTACCTGTGCGGATACCTTTATATTTCACCTTAAGCTCCCGCTTGTAATAGAAATTGGGGTAGCCTTCATAGCGGTCGAGGGCTTTCTCGTCCTGCGCGGTCACTTCCCAGATAACGATGGGAACTGTACCGGTTTCACATTTCTCAATCGTGAGGTAAGAGCCGGTCTTGCTGCCCTTGAACAGAAGCTCCCATCCGCTGAGTCTTGCCGTGCCGCAGATGGTCGCATGAGGGCAGCGCATCCGCATCTGACGGACGTTGAGGTTGCTGCCATAAGCGATGTAATAGCGTTTTTCCATAAAAAATACTCCTTTCCGAAGTTGCCTTCTACCACCGAAAGCCCGCCATCAGCGGGTTCGGGGGCCTCTGGGCTGCGTCCTTCAAGCGGCTGCTCTGCCGCTGCGGAAAGCTGCATCCCCATCCAGGCGCTTCGTGAGGAGCTCTCTTGCGGTCTTGAACTCGTCGCCAATAAAGCCGAGGCGAAGGAGCCAAGTGCGCATTGCGTATTTGGGGTTCTCGTTCTGCTGGGGCTTGGGGCTTGCGGTTCTGACCATCTTTGCCATCTGGCTCAGGGCGAGGCACAGCTGAATGTAACTCTTGAGCTGTCCAGCGTGGAGTCCGTTCTGCTTACCGTCTGCCGGAGCATCGAACTGGAAGAGCCGGAACTCGACCGTTCCCTTGGTGAAGGTGGCGTGGAGGTTCAGCATATGGTAGCGGCTGTCGTTGTAGTGCTGGCTTCTGCCGTAGTCGGCGTTCTGGCTGCCGTACCAAATATCAGCCAAGGCTGCCATGGTGGTGGGTTTTCTGTTGTTCAGCCGTTCCAGGAATCTGGGGTCAACCGTGCGGCAGTAGCGGCTGATGCGGCCTCTGTCGAGGTTCAGTGCGCTTGCCAGGAGGTCTTCGTGGCTTGCCATGATGTTTGCGAGGTTTCGGAGCGTTTGGGGCGTGTGCCCCTTGGCACCGATGTGAATGTGAACGCCGCAGCCTCTGGTGGCATCGCTTTTTGCTCCGGCTTTGCGGAGGCGGCGAACCAGCTCCTGCAAGGTCTCCATGTCAACGTAGGTGAGGATCGGCGTGACCATCTCGCATTTCTCGCTGTCTGGGCCCGCGATGCTGACGTCCTTCTGAAATTTCCACTCGCGTCCGCTCTCATCCCAAGCCGACCAAGTGCAGTAGCCGTTGCGGTAAGAGGTGTTCTCGTACCGTCCGGTACCGAAGAAGGTGGCTGCCAGCCTTGCGGCTTTCTCTCTGGTGATACTGTTCATTTCGACCTCGACCCCGATGGTCTGCTTCTTCATTTCGGCTACCTGGTTTTCTGTTCTCTGGCTCATGTTTGTGACCTCCGTTTTGGTTTGTTTTCCCTTTCGGTAGTCACATATTACCTCTGAAAGCACACTATATCCAGTTATATCTGAGCTATAAACTACACGATCTTGTGGTCTGGAAACTGTGTATATTACAGCACTCCGTCATCATCCGGTTGGCTGGAAAGCGGTTTGAAATCCAAGGTCTCCAGCATCAGTTGGGCTCCGAGGCGGTAACCGTCAATGAAGGCTTGCACGGTTTCCTCCGCCTTAAGAGAATCAATATCTCCGAAAAGCTGCTCCAAGGTGGCGACCTCCTCAGTCCTCATGAAGCTACGGAGCATCTGAATGCTTTTGTCGATGCGCTGATTGAGTTCCTGCTCATCAGTATCGGGAGGAGCGGTTCGCTCCCAGGGGTGTATCTCGCCAAAGTATAGGCGGCGCAGCAGTTCATTTTTCATCTGCGTCACACCCCGAAAAAAGAACTCGGCATTCATCCTCGCCCCAGGCCACGCTCAGACCGCATCCGTTATCCCAAGCGACCATGATGGAGCCAATATCGTCAACCCCACGCACAGTGCCTTTCGTGCCGATGGGCGGAGCCTGTGGGTCGTCCATTTGGAGAAGTTCGACCCGTGTGCCCTTCGGGAACCGCTCACGAAGGGCTTGTAGGGCTTCTTTTGAAATCATTCGCATACTTCCACCTCCGACCGCTGACCGTTTCTGAAGGCAGAACTGCCCGCCAGATTGCGAAGGAGTATTTTTCGTGCGGTTTTGTATTCCGCGCCGATGAAGCCAAGCCGCAGGAGAAAGCAGCGGAATGCATATTTCTCATTGTCGGTCGGCTTTTCCGTTGCGTTGATCCGTTTCTGATTCCGTGCCATCTCGCACAGCTTGCAGATGAAAGTGTCGTAGGCGTTCATCTCGTCCGGGGTGGGAGTCGCCGGGAACCAAGGGAAGGATACATTCGTGTCCGTGATCTCCAACGGCAGATCGTCCACACCAAGGGCTTTCTTGATAAGACCGCCCTTGGCGGCAATGAGTGCCTTGAGGTTTTCCAGATTGCTGTCGGTGAACAGACTCTTCGGCATGGAAATGCAGACGGTGCAAGGCTCGTCCTCGGCATCGGTGTGGCTCTGGTCGATGTCAAAGCCCTCATCGTAGATGTGCTGCAGCAGGCGCTCAATGACCTCACTGTCGACACGGTCATCAAAGGAAAGGCTGCCGTTTCGGTCGATGGTGAAGTAATCCACCTCATAGTTGAATGTGGGCGCACCGCAGTACTTTGCGGGAACGCCGAGCCAGTCGGAGATGGTCTTAACCAGCCGCTTGCGCTCCGCACCCTGGGCATGGATTGTAATCGTCATGTTCGTGACCTCCTTGATTTTTGGTAGTCACATATTACCGTCACGCTCGGCATATATCCAGTTATATCTTCACATTTTCGGTGTAGATTATATCGGCGTATTATCGCCGCCGGACTGTGCATACCACACAATTCCGCAGAGTACGAACCATACGCACGGGAGTGCCACGCCGTTGCCCCACATCTTATATTCCGCACTGTCGGAATACGGGTTTTTCAGCCACTTTGCGACCTGCTTGTCGGATTTCATTTTGCAGCCGGTCACTTCGGAGTAGGTCTTGAACACCTTGTGCCAAAAGTACATTTCCTTATCGGACGGTTTTTCCGTACCGAGATCGGCGCACCAGTTGTCCGGGAAGCCTTGAAGCCTGGCACACTCGGTGGGCGTCAAACGCCGGACGGTATATCCGCTTTGGATAGCACCCGGTCCTTTTGCCACCAGTGTCGGCTGAAGCTCCTTTTCAAAGGTCGGAGCGAACTTGGCGTTCTGCCCCTGGTTGAAGGTGTCCCTGCCAATGCCGTAGCAGACAGCGGTCGGGTCTTTGTAATCCCGTGCGAGGACGGTCGGCGCTTTTTCCTTGGAAACCTGGGTGAAGCTGCCCGTGGTCATGGCATAAACGGCATGGCGGTCAACGGTATTTAAGGTGAAGCTGACATCCTCGTTGATGCCGTCGCCCTGGGGACCGTTCTTGTCCTCACGGCCGATCATGGAACCTTGCAGCACAAAGGTCTGCTGTTTCGTCCCTGCGTTGGCGCACACCACAGCGGAGCGGTCGCCAAGGTCACGAACCTCATCACGCTGATTCTGCGTGAAAGCAACAACGGCGATGCCGCCCTGGTTACAGGAAGGATTACCGCCGTTGCCGTCCAGCGTCCGTGCGGTTTCCGCTTCGTAGATGCCGCTGTGGGGATTATCCGACTTCATGGCGTTGGAGTCCTTGGATGAGATGCCGAAGGGCTGAAGGATGCAGGTGAAATTGTCCTTGTCCGGCATCCGCTGATTTCCACCTGCGTTCTGTTTGGTGAGAGTCGGAGAAACCTGTCCGCCGTCCCAGCCGCAAGGCTCGAACAGCGTCTGGTCGTTGTTACAGGACAGAGTTGCGGACTTATTCTCCTGAATGAGCACACCCTTGCCGCCGCCTTCGCAGCCGGAGCGGATCTTCATCACAAGCGGTACATTGTTGCCGCCCGTGCCCATGCGTGAGGTCAGTGTCTGCACATTCCCGTCCTCGGAAAGTTTGACTCTGCTGTCGGTAGGATGGTTTTCCAATGCGACCGCTGCGGGAACGACCCCAGCACGGAGCGTGGGAGAGCATTCCTCCTCATAGCCGATGGTGCGGCTCTTTGCGGAATGCTCGGTGCAAAATCCTGCCGACTCCATCACGCAGGGCGGATGCCCGTGATTTTCTGCTCGGAGCGTTGCCGCAACATCCTCGGAAACTTCCATGCGGTTGCCGCCCTGGTCATTCAAAACAATGCCGTTACGACCGGTACTCATTCCACAGTTCACGCCGAGGGTGGCGGAAGTGTCGTCCGTCAGACTGCCGTTGTATCCATCGAAGCCTGTCGCTCCAGCGCAAGGCGTAAAACTTCCGGCAGCTCTTTGCCACGAGCGGAAGCCCTCCGCAGAATACCCAGACAGGCCTTCTGACTCAAATAATACTTTTCCGGCACTTCCGCCTGCAAGATCTGCGACAAGGTAGATGCGGCGTCTTCGCTGGGGAACTCCCCAGTATTGTGCGTCAAGAGTTCGGTACGCAACGCTCCATCCGTCTCCCATGTAAATGTCGGCGTAGGGCCATCGTGCTTTTTCAGGCATAGGCACCTCGGCACTCGGTTCGACGATGCCGATGACCGCTTCGAGGACGGCTTTGAAGTCCTCGCCCTTGTTTGAGGAGAAAGCGCCTGGGACGTTTTCCCATACGATGTATCTTGGATATCTGCCACCTGTGGTACACCTCATTTCTTTTATAATTCGGACGGCTTCGTAGAAAAGACTGGAACGGGAACCGTCCAGACCGTCTCTTCGGCCTGCCACGCTCATGTCCTGGCACGGGCTGCCGAAGGTGATAATATCCACGGGTTCAATCTTGCCGCCGTCCATAGCGGAGATGTTCCCGTAGTGTTTCATAAAGGGAAGGCGCTTGGTGGTTACCCGAATGGGAAACGGCTCTATTTCCGATGCCCACACGGGAGTGATACCGGCAAGCAGTCCGCCCAACGGAAAACCCCCGGAGCCGTCAAACAGGCTTCCGAGGGTCAAAGTCTTATTCTTCATGTGTTTTCACCTCGCAATCGGTCTTTCAGGGCAGAATAAAACGCTTTGCTTTTCAGAGGCTTTCCGGCGTTCTGCCATTCCTCTTCAAAGTCAAAGCGTTTCTCCAGTTCTTCCACCGAGTAGTCTGCGCGGAACTTTCGCCATGTCATACCGTCCCATGTTTTCAGCTGTTCCCACAGTTCAGGAAAGTGCCGGTACAGCTTTTGCAGCTCCGAGAGAGACTGTAACGGGCAGCACCAGCAGGACACCCTGCGGAATATTTCATACAGCCCATCCCAATCAAAGCCGTGGTCATAACAATACCGAAGGCATTCCGCTTCGGTGATGTTCCAGTCCACAAGCGGATGCCGGTGGTTGGGATTCTGATTATTCTTCCGTTCCAGGCGGTACCCCTCATCTGCGGCAAGGCCCACATACTCGATTACGGTGTATGTTTCTCGCAGATTTCGCAGATACCGTTCTCTCGGCTCATTTTTCAGCCGTTCCGTACACCAGCGCATTTTTGGCCCCGCCCAGCCGTAGCCGAGGTGGTCTGCACCGTACTTTTCAGCGAAAGTGGTGCTGCGCTTGCGGCGAATGGGATGCTGGCAGAAATAGTACTCAAAGGTATGCGGTGCCTTGATGCGTGTAATGGGCCTTCCAATGTACTGCTCGACTTTTTCCAGGTGCGCATACAGTCCCGGAAACTCCAAGCCGGTATCGCAGAAGAGGATATCATCGACCGGCATTCCTTTTTCCAGCATCATAAGCAGCATGGCGGTAGAGTCCTTGCCGCCAGAAAGGGAAACCACATGGTATTCCGGCTTACTCTGTTCCATCGCACACCTCGCTGAATTTGTATTCTTTTCCGCCCCGCAGAACGCTGACCTTTTCATCCGAGCCGACCTGCTCGATGTATCTGCGGACAATGACATCGCAGAACTTTTCGTCCAGTTCGATGGTGCAGCAGATGCGGTCGGTCTGCTCACAGGCAATCAGCGTAGAGCCGCTGCCGCCGAAGGGGTCAAGCACCACGGAGTTTGCCATGGAGCTGTTCTGGATGGGATACGCCAGAAGCGGAATAGGCTTCATAGTGGGATGGTCACCGTTTTTCTTCGGCTTATCAAACTCCCAAATGGTGGACTCCTTGCGTCCGGTGTACCACTGGTGCTTGCCTTTCTTTTTCCAACCGTAGAGACACGGCTCGTGCTGCCACTGGTACGGAGAGCGTCCCAGTACCAGGGACTGCTTTTTCCAGATACAGCAGCCGGAGAGGTAGAAGCCCGCATCGGCAAAGGCTCTGCGGAAGTTCAGCCCCTCAGTATCAGCATGAAACACATAAATGGACGCATCGTCTGCCATAGCCTTTTCCATGCAGGAGAATGCATCGAAGAGGAAGTCGAAAAACTTCTCCGATGCCATGTTGTCGTTCTTGATTTTCCCGGCGCTGCCCTCGTAGTTCACATTGTAGGGCGGGTCGGTGATGACGAGGTTTGCTTTGCGGCCGTCCATGAGAGCGGTGTAGGTTTCCCCCTTGGTACTGTCGCCGCAGATGAGCCGATGCCGCCCCAGCGTCCAGATGTCGCCGGGCTTCGTGAAGGTAGGCTTTTGCAGCTCGGCATCCACATCGAAATCGTCCTCTTTGGCTTCGATTCCATCGTCAAACAGCTTTGACAGCTCTTTTTCGTCAAAACCTGTGAGGAGCGGGTCGAAGTCTGCCGCCTGCAAGGACTCAATCTCCACACGCAGGAGTTCTTCATCCCAGCCCGCATCCATCGCCATGCGGTTGTCGGCAATGATGTAGGCTTTCTTCTGGGCTTCGGTGAGGTGGTCGGCAAAGACGCACGGCACCTCGGTGATGCCTTCCTCCTTGGCGGCAAGAATACGACCGTGACCGGCAATAACGCCATAGTCACGGTCGATGATGACAGGATTGATAAAACCGAACTCACGGAGCGAGGAGCGGAGTTTGTTGATCTGCTCCGGCGAATGGGTACGGGCGTTATTGACATAGGGAACCAGCTTCGTGATAGGTACGAGCTGCATCTCGGTTGTTGTTTTCATCAGACCAGCCCCCATTCCGCAAACTTCTCGAAGCCGCCGAGGTCGGAGATGTATTTTCGAGCAGTTTCGACAATTTCCTCATACGGTCTACCATCCACGGCATCGTCCCCAATAGCGCAGCAGAGTGTCACGGGCTTGCCGATCTCCTGGGCTTTGAGGAAAGCGTAAATGTTTACGCTGACATCTGCCTTGGACAGGTCTTTGCCGTGCAGACCGCCGCCTGTCACCGAGTCGGCCATGTCGGAGCCGAGCTTGCGGTTGGCAGCGCCGGTGTCCACATCGGTGCCGCCCGTCCAATCGCCGAGCGGGTTGATCTCCGCATCGGGATACAGCTTTCGGAGTGCATCCGAAGATGCGTTGCTCTGGCAGAGGATGAGCCGGCCACCATCCAGAATGTATTTGCCGTCAAAGGGATACACGGAGAAAATATTCCGTGCAATCTGCGACAGCATTTTCTGCTCCTCGGTTACGGGCATTCCTTTGAAGATGCCGTTGTCACCGCAGCGGACGCCGTCTGCCTGGTTGTCGGCAAGGTGACTGTCCTGCGGCACTTCCACATAGTCCACAGCGAGGTTTCCAGCAATGCGGTGAACGGCGGCGGTGATTTCCTCTATCGGAATACTCACCGAAGCCTCCGCAATGATGTAGCACACGCCGTGACCGATGAGCACTTCCACGGCGATGCGGGGATTCTCGGATTTCTGGTATACCAGATCCACCAGCGCACCGGCGATTCGGTCAGCCACCTTGTCCGGGTGGCACGGATTGACTTTTTCAAACATGGCGTTACCCCTTTCTCGCACGGAGTAGGCGCTCCATCAGGTCATCCTGCGGCGTAGACTCGCCGTATTCCGTGCTGCAGTTTTCTTTCACGATCTGGAAAATCTCATTCCAGAGCCGAACCGCCTGGTTCATGTAGTTGATGCCGATGTTGATAAACGGAGACGGGATCGGCTTTCCTGTGGTGGGGTGCTTGGAGAGGAAGCCCATGCGGTTGGTCATTTCCTCGCACTGCACCCAACGGGCGGAACACATGGCGTAGCGCTCCAAAAGCTGCGGCGACACCTTTGCGGCGCAGCCGATACCTTTGAGCCATTGCCAGGTTTCCGTGTAGATTTCCTGCGCCTGCAGGACGCTGCCGTCCCGCTGCTCGGCAGAAAGAAAATCATGGGGCTTCGGCATAGCAACACCCTCGACTTCGGGAATATCCAGCACTTCAAGTTTTCTGCCGCCGGGATTCCCGTTTTCGGCTTTCTCCTTGACTGCGGTTTTTTTCCTTCCCGCACCGGGTCTTGCACCACCGCGCCCGCCTGTGTTATTCGATTTTGTGGGCATCCGAGTTCACCTCCCTTAATTACCCTTTTGATTTTGCCTTTTTCGCACACGTGACCCCGGGCCGTTGCCCGACCGAGAGGGTCGTAGAGATTTGACCGCCCCTACCGGTCACCAAGGTCGTGGTGTATCTTCGTGTGGCAGGACTGGCACAGACTCATGAGGTTCTCTCTTGCGTGAGTGCCGCCCTTGGAAACGGGCAGAATGTGGTGTACTTCCTGCACTGGTGTCAGCCGACCTTCCTTGAGACACTGTTCACACAGCGGATGCTCTGCGACGTAGCGGTCACGGATGCGCTTCCACGCTCTGCCGTATTTGCGGTTGACATCGGAGCTGCGCTCGTATTTGTCGTACTTGCGGCGTTCCTCCACACGGTGCTGTTCACAAAACTGTCCTTCACAGAGGTTGGGACAGCCGGGGTGAGAACACGGTCGCAGCGGTTTCTTCGGCATCGTTTCACCTCCTTGGGCATAAGAAAAGCCCCACGGGATTGCTCCCATGAGGCTGTCCTCGATTCTTTTTCGCTGATTATATCATATCATAATGTCGAGGTGGGCATCTACCGACAAAGGCGGGTATTTCCGGCGTCTTTCAGATCCGAATCGGGTCGGTGGGTAAAACCACTGCCGAAAGAGCTGCCTTATGCCATCTGCGAATGGTGCTTTCATCTGCGTTCAACTCTCCGCCAATCTGCTCCCAGGTCATGTTGTGGATGTAGCGGTAGCGGAGGACCATTCGCTCATTGACATTGGCAACAGTGTCCACTGTCGTGCGGATCTGCCGTTTCAAGTCAACGAGGGTGTCAATCTCATTGTTGACCACTTTTTCAAGGTCCATGATCTTTTCCAGGCACCGCACGAAGGGCGCATCCGTGTTGCGAGAGGTCTGCACTTTTTCCTCCCAGGACGGCGAGGAGATACCGCAGGCCATTTCCCGCAGGCGGGTGATCTCCGCAATGTTGGAATCGATACGCTGGTCGAGGCGGTATGCCTGACTGAGATATTCCTTTGCCGTCATACGCCGTACACCTCCCGGTGGAGTTTTTCGATCAGCACCTCACCGTCCAGAGAAGTAAGCGTCTGAAACCAGCCGGAGCGGAAGAACCGCTCACAATCCTTCCTGACGGATTCGGCATCCTTGTCCCAGGGGTATTTCTTCAAACGGCGCAGCGCACGGCGATGGTCTTTCGCTGCCGCCAGAATAATAGCGTTTGCGAGGTTTGTATAACAGGTTTCCATTCTCATCCCTCCAAGTTAGCCTTGACCGCATCAATGAGTGCAGTCTGGGTCTTTTCTTTTTTTCGGAGCGCAGTCATGATGCGCTCGTCGATGGTGTCTTTGGCAATAATGTGGTGAATGACCACGGTATCGGCGGTCTGTCCCTGTCGCCACAGTCGGGCGTTGGTCTGCTGGTAAAGCTCCAGCGACCAGGTCAGCCCAAACCAGATGAGGGTCGAGCCGCCTGCCTGCAGGTTCAGCCCATGACCGGCAGAAGCCGGGTGGATGAGTGCCACGGGCAGCTCACCGCTGTTCCATCTGCGGATGCTGTCGGAATCGTCCAGCAGACTGAACGGGATGTGTCGTTTGTGGAGCCGCTCGGAGATGCGCTCCAGGTCGTGCTTGAACCAGTACGCCACAAGGACGGGTTTCCCGTTTGCGGCTTCGATGAGATCCTCCAGCATATCCAGCTTGCGGTCGTGTATCTGAAACACACGCTTGTCCTCTCCGTAGACTGCTCCGTTTGCCATCTGGGAGAGCTTATTCGCAAGCGCTGCGGCGTTCCCGGCGTCGATTTCTTCGCCTTTCAGCGAGATAACCAGGTCTTGTTTCATGGCATCGTAGGCTTTGCGCTCTGTTTCGGATAGCGTCACAATGGCGTCATTATGAACGCACTCCGGCATATCCAAATGGTCGACGGCTTTCATGGAGATGGTGATGTCGGAGATGGCATCGTAAATCTTTTCCTCCGCACCGGGCAGCGGCTTGTAGCTGAACACCACCTGTCCGTTGCGCTTGTCCGGGCGGAAGAAGGTGTTGCGGTAATGGGTGATGAACCGACCGAGCCGCTTGCCCATATCAAGGATGCGGAACTCTGCCCAGAGATCCATAAGACCGTTGCTGCTTGGCGTGCCGGTCAGGCCCACGATGCGCTTGATGCCGGGACGGACTTTCAGAAGAGTTCTGAACCGCTTTGCCTGATGGCTCTTGAAGGAGGACAGCTCATCGATGACCACCATGTCGTAGTCGAAAGGGATGCCGCTCTCCTCAATGAGCCACTGGACATTCTCCCGGTTGATGATGTACACGCTGACCCGCTGCCGGAGTGCCGCCTTGCGCTCTGCTTCTGTACCGACAGCCACCGAGTAGGTCAGCCCATGCAGATGATCCCACTTGTGGATTTCCACAGGCCATGTATCTCTGGCGACACGCAGCGGAGCGATGACCAGCACCTTGCGAACCAGAAAACTGTCGAGGCAAAGATCGAAGATGGCGGAAAGCGTGATGATGCTCTTACCAAGACCCATGTCGAGGAATACAGCGGAGATTGGATGCTCCAGGATGAAGTTCGTGGCATACGCCTGGTAGTCATGCGCCTTGTATTTCACTGAGTATCCCTCCAATCTGTTCTACTCCGTCAATGCAGTACACCGAAAAGCCGAGTGCCTCCAACTGTCTTTTTCGCCTTACTTGCAGAGGGCGGAGTGTTTTGCCCGGTGCTTTCAACTCAATGAAGGCGATTCTGCCGCCGGGCAGGAGTACCAGACGGTCCGGTACTCCATCAAGGCCGGGGCTTGTAAACTTCGGTGCAAGACCGCCTTTTGTGCGTACAGCCTGCACCAGCTTTGCTTCTATCGTTTTCTCACGCATAATGGCCTCCTGTGTTCTCAAAACCCGAAAAGCCCTTTACGCGCGCAAATGCGGGTATTGCGTGCTTGTTGCTCTTTATTCCTTCTTCTTTCGATATATAAGAAAGGTTAGGAACACAGGAACAAGACCGCCTGTTTTCTTTGGTACTTATGGGGCCGCCGCCGTTCCCATGGGGTGTTCCCATAAATGTGCCGAGCGGATATGCTTCTCCCCGGAACCTGTTCCGAAGGATGTCGGGTACAGTCATTTTCATTAGGAACACTCCTTGGGAACAAAGACGTACTGCGGACCGTAAAGCGGGATACGCACCTTGCTGTCCAGCCGCTTCCAGCCAAGACGGGCAAGGATGGCGGTTAGCTCGTTGCTGTCCGTTCTGCGGATATTGGCACGTTCCTTGCCGAAGCATTCGCACCAGATCTCCATGTTGGACACCTGGGTGCGCTTGACCGTACCATGCTTTCGGGTATCGCCGAAGTCGCTGCCTGTGAGGAAGTTGCGGCGCTCGAAGATGTCCATGCCGTCCCAATCCTCCGGGAGCAGGGTGTCGAGATACAGACGGACAAGCCCTTCACGCTCATCGGACTCCATTGCCTCCCGCTGTTCTGCCTTCGACAGGGCTTCCAATTCGGCGCTCAGATATAGCTTCTCACCCTGCTTCACATACACCAGCGTTTCCGCCCAGATCTGGCAGATGAGCTCCGGGGTCAGATCCCAGGAGTGCTTGATGCCCGTACCCGGCGTCTTGACCGGCCAGAAGCGGCGGTTTCCGGTAGTGTCCCGGAGATAGCCGGACTCGGCATTGGTGGTGCCGAAGAACACGCACTGGCGCAGATGCGGCGTCGCCCGTTTGCCGAATGCCGCACGGTAAATGTCGTTCTGACGGGAGAGGAAGGAACGCAGCGTTTCCACCTCGGCCTTCTTCAGACCTGCCAGTTCGCCGATCTCCAAGATCCAGTACCCCTGCAATTTCTCTGCAGCGGTCTTATCCTTGGTGTCGCCCAGGTTCAGACTGTCCGAAAACCACTCTCCGGCCAGCTTGGCGATAAGGGTGCTTTTACCGACACCCTGGGGACCGTTCAGCACCAGCATGGAGTCAAATTTGCAGCCGGGATACAGCACACGCTTGATGGCAGCGCAGAGCGTTTTCCGGGTGACAGCTCGAACATACTCGTTATCGTCTGCGCCGAGGTAGTCGATGAGCAGCGTGTCCACACGGGGAACCTTGTCCCACTCCGGCAGATTTTCAATGAACTCCCGAATGGGATGGTAGGAGCGGTCGTCCGTGACCTTCGCCACGGCAATGTCATAGTTTCGAGCGGAGAAGGTGCCGTAGTGGGAATCCACATAGCTGATAAGCTGGGCATCATCCGCATCCCGCCAGAATTTCGAGGGGTGCCGCCAAGGCACATCGCCCTTGATCTCCATGCCGTCCAGAAGCTGATTGAACACCAGCGGTTTCAGGAGCGGGTCGTTCATGAGGATTACGGTGAGGTTCTGCAGCGTGTTTTTTACCTTGCCGGCCTTGTCCAGCTCCAAGGCTTTCTGCCAGTCCTCGTCGGAGAACTCCTCGTTTGCCTGGGCTCTGCGCTCCTCGGCAAAGACCGCTTTGACTTTCTCGTCCTTGAGGGCAAAATCCGACATTGCTTGGAAGGACGGCAGCTTGCTGGGGGCGGTATCCGGGGCGCACTTATCGTCCAGGTCACGGAAACGGTGCAGGCGCACCAGGTCAAAAGCATTCAGCAACCGACCACAGACCGGATCTGTGGCATGGTGGCTGTATGCGAACTTGCCGTCGTAGACGATGACACCGGCAGACGAATCGGCGGGGATATAGTCGTAACGGCCGTTCATCGCAGACGGCGCATATACATCCGAGAGGAAGGTGTCGATGGCTTCCTCCACGGTATAGGCACGGCAGAAAGCACCCACCACACCCGGCTTTGTCAGCGGGTCGGCCTGCTGGGCGATGCTGTGCTGCACCGCCTCGGACTGGCGGCTGGAAACCGGCCAGGTGGAGGCGTCGTGCCAATCATCGTAGTGGGAAAGGTACTCATCCGGGTCAAGCTCTGCACCGTCCTGCACCTTGTAGAAAAACTCGCCGTTAGAGGAGGTGGAAGGCCAGTACATGAGCCGGGATGCCTCGTAAGTGGTATCGTCAAATAGGTCGATACCGATCTCCTTTGCCACCATGCGGGCGACTGCCGGATATTCCTCCTCACTGATTTCCCGCTTCAGCGGAATGAGCAAACGAAGGCGGGGATGCTCCGGCGTGTGTTTATGGGTGGAATAGACGCAGCACTTGAAATCGTGGAACAGCGTAATTTCATCCCAGATATCCGGGGTGCCGTAGTCCATATCCAGCGTGAGCAGAGAGCGGCACAGCACCATGCCGTTTTTGCGGCGACCTTCCCGGAGATGCCCTCCGACGAAGCCGCCCACATCCTTGATGCCGTCCTGCTGACCCTTTTTCAGCTTGCGGTATTCTTCGACCGTTTCGGTGGTGCGGATGGTGCTGCCGCAGCGGGCGCAGAGATCCGCCCAGGAGATGTCCTGATTCTTCCACTTTTTATCCATGCGGCTATTGCCGACTGCGATCTTCATCTGTGTACCTCCTCACAGTTTTCGGTAAAGTAACGGATAAGCTGACCTTTTCGCTTTGCTTTCTCGATCTCGATGCTCATGCCGCTGGTGATTTTCTCTCCAAACACCCACAGCTCGGCGCATTTGGAGAGTAGGACGATGTCCATGAACAGTGCCAAGTCACGCTCCCTGCGGTCATTGTCGTTCATGAATTGGGTGAAATAGATGTGCGGCGCGATGGGTACGCACCCAGCTTCCACGGCGAAGCGGCAGTAAGTACGGGCGTTCTCCTGGTTTTTCACCAAATCCCCGGCCAGCGGAGAGCAGATATACACCACAGGACGGAAGGCCCGGAGTACCTTGGCTTCCTGCTCGATCTTCGTCAGCGCCTCGTAGGCAGTGGGGTCGTAATACCCCTCGCAATTGAATTTATTGACTCCCATTTGGGTCACCTCAGTCTTTCTTATAAAAATCGCAGACATAGCCGTCTGCCCGGAGCAGAAGCCCCGATGCCCAAGTGGGCGTTTGCCCCATGACGGAGCAGATATTCTCCAAAGAAGTATCCGGCGGTGCTTCGATGACCGCTTCATCGTGGACGTGCATGACGATGCGGTACCCGGCAGCATTCAGCCGGAGCATAGCTTCCGCAAGAATGTCCCTTGCTGTTGCCTGGACGATGTTCTCCACGAACTTGGGCCCGTAGCTTTCCAGCCGCAGCCACTTTTTCTGTTCGCCGACACCTTCATAGGTCACGGACTCATTGCCGAAGCGGTTCAGACCCATTTTCGGCTTCACATACACGAGCCGTCTGCCGGAAGGCAGCACCACGAACATCATGCCGCTCTGATAATAGAAGCGAATGCCGTGTGTTTCTGTGGCAGTTCGCTCTCGGACGCAGGTGGAAGCTGCTTTGTCCACATCCCACCAGAACTTTGTAATATGGGGGTTGGACAGACGCCAGGCATCCACCAGCGGTTTCAGTTCTTCTTCCTGTAAGCCGTAGTTCAGTGCGCCCATTGCTTTCAGCGCACCCACGGAGCCACCGTAGCCCAGAGCCAGCTCGGCAATTTTGCCTTTCTGCCGCAGATGCCCGTTCACACCGTGCTTTTCCACGGGGACATGGAACATCTGCGAAGCGGAAGCGCAGTAAATGTCGCCACCGTTTGCAAAAACATCCTGCCGCCAATGCTCCCCAGCGATCCATGCGATGACCCTCGCCTCGATGGCGGAGAAGTCTGCCACATAAAAACGGCAGCCGGGTTTCGGCACAAAGGCGGTGCGGATAAGCTCGGACAGTACCAGCGGCACGGAGTCATAGAGCATTTCCACGGCGTCCGTATTGCCGATGCGGACCAGTGCCCGTGCGGTGTCCAGATCCGGCAGATGGTTCTGCGGCAGGTTCTGCACCTGGATGAGCCGACCGGCATAGCGGCCGGTGCGGTTGGCCCCGTAAAACTGGATAAGCCCTCTGGCCCGGACATCCGAACCCACCACGGTCTGCATGGCCGTGTATTTCTTGACGCTGCTCTTGGCAAGCTCCTGCCGCAGGGAGAGCGCCAGCTCCACTTCACCGTCCGCTTTTTCGAGCATATCCGCCACGGCGGCTTTGGAGAGTGAATCTGCCTCCACGCCTTTTTCGGCAAGCCACGCCTTGAGCTGCACCGGACTGTTGGGGTTATCCAAGCCGGTGACGGAGCGAGCCTGCTCCATGTACGTCCGCTTGAAGCGTTCATCACAGCGAATCGCCTGGGTGACGAGGGTGCGGTCGAGCATGATGCCCCGGTCATTGATCTGCTGGTCGAGGGTGTAGTTACGCCACTCCGACTCCGTGACCGGGAACTTGGAGAGCTTCTGCTGAATGGACATTTCCGTTTCAACATCCCGAAGGTTGTAGGCTTTGAAAAGCGACCATTTCTCCAGCGCATCTGTCGGATAATGTCGAATGGGCGAACCGTCTCTTGCTTTTGCCGGGGTGCAGAAATACCGAATGAGGTCTTTGCCTTCTTTGAGTTTCTGCTTTTCGAGGCCCAGCACGGCGCCGACGCCTTCCAGCGAAAGCGGCAGTCCCAGGGTCGCCGCCCAGACCATCGTGCAGTGCCAGGAGGACGGGTCGAGATATTGTCCGGTTGGGTATCCAAGATAGCGGGACAGACACACACGCTCGAATTGTGCATTGAATGCCCATTTGGTCACGGCAGGGTCGGTCAGCGCAGAGCGGACATCGGCAGGAAGCGTTTCTCCGGCAGTCAGATCCACGACCTGCACCGGTGCACCGTCTGCGGAGTAGCCGAAGAGCAGCACCTCAAAGTCTGGGGCTTCGGCATAGCGGTACACGCCGCATTTGGTGAGGTTCTCTGAGGAGAATGTCTCAATATCGATGCTAAGTGTTTTCATACGCATTCCTTCCTACGGAATATGGGTGGCAGAGGTCAATTTCTGCCACCCACAGAGCCGTCTGGGGTTACTTCAACTCCTTCATGCGCTTCTCGTGGTATTCCAGGTCACGGGAAGCCTGTTCCTTCTCACGCTTTTCACGCTTGTGGTCATTGCTGATGCCCTGCACCAACCAAACGAAGAAGCCGATGCTGAGGCAGGCCCAGATGCCAAGGAGGGCGGTTACCAGGATGTTCTGAATCAGTTCCATTGTGTTGCACTCCTTTCTCAGGACAGGAAGTCGTCGTCCAGGTCGGTGGCGAAATCGTCAGCTGCAGAGGACTTGCCGCCGAGAGGCTCACCGTCACGAACCTTCTGGATGTTGCCAAGACCACAGGCGATGCCGCGGTTACCGTTGGAATTGAAGGCGTAGAAGTTGACGGACACTCTGGCGTAGCAGCCGGAATACACCTCGGAGCGGTCAAGGATCGGCTGGACGCTGCGGTCCACGATCTGGGGCGCGGTGGTGCTGTTGGCGTTTACGAAGAAGCTGTTCTTGTAGGCTTCATCGTCACGCTCAGTATCGCCGTCACGGAGCGGGAGCTTCAGAGCCGCCTTGTTGGGGATCTTCCCGCCGAACTTGGCGACGCCCTCCTTGATGGCAGCGTCCACGGCGGCGTTGATGGCGTCGAGGGTCTGCTTATCGGATTTCGGAATAATGAGGGACACGGAATACTTGGGGTTGCTGCCGTTGATGGAGGCAGGCTCCCACACGTTTGCGTAGGACAGGCGGACAACGCCGGTCACAACTTTGGTCGAATTCATCTTGTTAGACATAATTACAGTTCTCCTTTATAGTCGGTAAAGTCTTGTTTTGCACCCGTGGTCGTAATAGCCGGACGCCGGTCGGATGCGGGAACGAGCGTCGGCTTTCCTTTGGGCTTGACGACCAGACCGCCGAGCACCTCGGCAAAGGTCTTTTTGCCCATGAGCTTCTCCATCTCGGTGATGGGAATGAGGGACTTCTTGAAGATGTCGGTATACCCGGCCGCACGGGCAGCAGCGACAACGGCATCCTCATCGGTGTACTTGCGATTGGTGCGGCTCTCCACCAGCTTGTAGCCGGGCCACTGCTTTCCGTGGTTGACCGCTGCGTCCTGGGCGTAGACCATGAGCTCATTTGCCCATTTGGTGAGGTCGTCCAGCTTGCCGAGAATGTCGCCGATCTCCGCATCGGAAAGCAGAGGCGGCTGGGCAAACTCGTATTTGGCAAGTTGGAGCTTGGCATCAGCTCTGGCTCGGCACTTGACCGCCGCCTTGCAGAACTGGCACCAGTTTCCGGGGCAGTATTCACCTTCGCCTTTGAAGGCAAGCTCTGCTTTGGGTTTCAGCGTCTTTTCCGCCCAATCCCGAAGCTCGGCAACGGAAATGACCCATGTGCTGACATTCTCCCGGCGGGGCTGGTAGATGGTCATGGAAACCGTCTCGATGTCGTAGAGACAATCGAAGATACGGAGTGCGCCGAGCGCATACAGCATCATCTGCGGATTTTCCTCGGCATTCACCAACACGCCCTGGCCGTACTTCAGATCGATAATGTGGAGGAGCTTGTCTGCCACGATGAGGCAGTCGCCGGTGCCGAAGCCGTCCGGCACATAGCAGGAGAAGTCCAGCCGCTGCTCAATGAGCACCTTGGGGTCCGGGCAGTCCTGCCGGGCTTCCTCGATGGCTTCCAGAACGAATTCCAGGTAGCCGTCCGTGTACATCTCCATTTCATCGGAGTCGTACTTGCTGACCGGGCGGGAGGAGCGCATCTTCAGCGCCTTACGGAGCTTGTGTTCTGCCAGCGCATGAGCGGCTGTGCCTTCGGATGCGGCTTCCGTTTCTCTGTCCTCAAACTCCAATTCCAACCTTGCGGATGGATTGCAGTGAAGCCAGCGGTGAGAAGAGGATGCCGAGAGGACTGCGTGTCGATTAGGGGGCATCTTTGAGCACCTCCACATCTTTGAGCAGCGCCTCATAGTGCTTGGGGTCGATGCCGGAGAGCTTCGGAGCGCCGTACTTCTTAAGGAGTGCCTGGATCTCGGTCGTGAATCCGGCTCGGCTCTTTTCACCGAGGACTGCTCGGACGTCTTCCAGCGTTAGCTCCTTTTGGGGAGCAGGTGCAAGCGTCTTCGGCTCTGCATCGACAGTCGGCTCATTCTGCAGCATGGCATCTGCCACAGCCTGAACGCTGTCCACCAGGGAGCGAAGATCCTCGACCACATCGAGCAGGAGCTTGACCTTACTCATGTACACCACCTCCCATCGGAACTTCGGTGATGGCAATGGACTCGACCGAGTTGCCGGGAACCACGACCATGACCTTCTGCTTGGGACCCAGAAGCAAGGTGAAGAGTTTCTCGCGGATGCTGACCGTTCTGCAAGCAACTACGCCGCCGTTTCTGGGCTTGTCTGAAACACGGATATTCAAGTTGTGTCTCATACGGGGTTACCGTCCTTTCCGGAGGGCTTGTATTTTGTTGCCTTCCGGTGTACCCAGAAAAATCGGGGATTTGTCAGGGTGTCTGGCGGAAAAATTTCAAAAACTTTTTTCTGCCCGCTTCGATGGACTCGGAAACAGACTGAAAGCTGGCCTCTTCGATGGCAGCGATTTCCCGCAGGGTCTTGCCGTTTGCGTACAGTCGAAGCCGGCGCTGCTGGGTGGCAGTCAAATGCGAGAAGGCTTCTCGGATACGAGCGGTCTGTTCTGCCGAATCATCCTCTACGGCATATTCGTCGCAAGCACCGTACTCCTCGCCCTCGTAGTCGATGGCGTCGTAGGAGTAGCAATGGTAGCGATGACGCTCGTCCTGCGCGTGTTCCGCCTTACGGCTGTCGATGATGACGGCACCGATTTCGTCAGAAACCTCGACCTCCGTCACTGTTCCGTCCAAGAATGCGTATTTGATTTTCATAATGTGTCCTTTCCGCTTGAGACGGCACTGAGCGGTCGGGACACAAAAAGAGCCGGTGGTCACGATGGACAACACCGGCAGACAGAACCTACAAGAAGGCATGGCAAAGCACGGTGGGCACATCGAGTTCAAAAAATCCCTGGTGGGGTTTTCGGTTCTCTATGTATCCCGCCGCCTCTAATGCGCATCTCAAGGCTTTGAGATTAAATTTGGTGGGGCTACTTGCCCCAATGGGTATATAAGGTTTTTCGGGTTTATGGGAAAAACAAAAGACGGCCGGGACATAGCGCGCCCCATAAAGGGGAGGCTAAATCCTGGCCGTCTTGCAGCTCTGCGGACTTGTTATTCTCTTTTGTGCTTACGCAGCACGGGGATGGCTTTTTACATGAAAAGCCCTTGTGCTGATTCGCGTCATAACCGTTTCGGTATCTCGCAGTGTTACTGTGAAGCTGTCGCCCACAGGCACGGTCATTCTTACCGCACGGTCTTTGTGCTGGATCTCAACGATCCCTGTCTGGGCATCCGCCATGCAGACGAGATGTCCTTTACAATCTCGGTACGCTACCATCGGGGTCCTCCTTTCTTGCAGTAGTCATAGGCACCACCTCCTTAATGTTACCTTGTTAGCAAACTTGCTAACGCTTGCTGTAAAAAAACACAGCGGGCGGTAAAACCCGCTGTAGTTTTCGATATGGACGCTCAAGAACCGACCACGCCTGCAAAATCCATGATGGCAGAAGCGTAGGAATAATCGGTCATATCGTTGGTTTTGATGTAACCGAGGTCTTTGAGCCTGTTTGTCGCCGCCTGGATGGAAACATCGAAGCAGTCAGACATTTTAGCGATCAGTATCGCACGGGATGTAGGAGTTTTGAGCTTGTCCTTGCAGGATCGTGCCAGCAGATCCACCGAACACTTCGGCATCAAAACGGCAGCGGACAGATGGTTGGCCTGCCATTCCATCCAGTCATGGTCGTCCCATTTGCGAGTGTCCGATTTATTTGTCATGCCATTGTCGACCCGGCACTGTATCATGGGGGCGATGAGCTCATCGTCAAAAATGGATACCTGGTCGGGGTTATACGAGAAATAGCCGGAATGGAAGATGTCATGCCCACCCTCATGTCCGAGCGTAAAGCGGTAACGATGCCGTTGGCTCTCATCCAGAAGGCGGTTGTCGATGATGACGGTACGGGCCTTGGCACTGATATACTCCGCCCGATTTGTGGCAGGGTCAAAAACCGGCACCTTATTGGTGTCGTTAAAAACAGTCATCCCAAGGTACACGCCATTGTGGGACAGATATTGATAATCCGGCGTCATTCCGAGATAGAATTCGATAAAGCCCTCGATGTCCACGGGAGAGGGGTTCGTCAGGACTTCCGGCTGAAAATCCTGTACGAAACGCTCTCCGATGGCATCGATCTCGGCTTTGCTCAAAATCGGTACGCCGTTGTTCTTCACTCGAAGAGAGGGAGTGTACATCTTTATAAATTACCCCTTTCGCTGCCGGAGCTCCTCGACGAACTTCAACCAGTCAGCCTCGCTTGCATCAAGGTCACGTGCCGTGCGAAGCGCAGCGGACACATAGTCGTGTTCCATGATATAGTCAGGCAGGTCTGGGGCAACAGAGTTTCTCTTCTTGCCGGCCAGATCGTACATCGTAGTCTTATCCTCGTCGTTCAGCATGAGAATTTGGGAAATCAGCTCCAACTTCTCCATTTCGGGAGGATTGCGGCGATCCTTCTCGATGTCGGTCAAATAGGGCGCAGTAATCCCTATCATTTCCGCCATCTTGCGGAGCGTGATTTGTTTCTCTGTGCGTTTCCTTTGCAGGAACTCTCCAAAATTCTGGTACTGTGTGTTCATGTCGTTCACCTTTTCTACTTTACATTATAAGCCCTGTTATTGATTCATTTTCGCCTATTTGTTTTTCTTCTCGGCACTCTTATCATAAATTACGGGCAACTCTCATCACAACGGTGAATCGAATTAGCACGGCTGCTTGTTCGCTTGTTAGCAGTTATGCTAACAATATTATATCCATAGAGCCGTACCTTGTCAAGTAGTTTGGATGAAATTTTTACAAAACCTGCGCTATTGATACATGATACCCGGCATTTTAACCTTATCCCGACCATCTGTGGGCATTTTTAAGTCGCCAAGCAGAGATGCATACGTGACAGCGGCTTTGCCGAAGCGACCTCGTATCTCCTCCACTGCATCCTGTACCTTTTCCTTGGCTATGCGCTGCTGCACATTGTCGAACAGTGAAATCTGCTCCGCATCGCTCTTTGGAGAGAGCTCTATGGCGCGGACAGTCACCGCTCGAACTTTAGTGCTCCAGGCATATCGCTCCTTAAAGCAGCGGAAAGCGGCGGCAGCGATTTCTGATGGAAGCTGTGTTTTGATTGGGAGCTTGCACTGAAATTGCGAACCGAAGAGGTCGTTCCCTCGGACATGGATTTGAACGGTACGAGTTGAAAGACCATGTACTCGCAGTTTATGACCAATATCCTGTGAGAGCGCAAGAATCACTTTCCGTACTTCATCCTCGTTTTCCAAATCGGATATGCAGGTTATACCATGCCCCACCGATTTGATGGGTGACACAAAATCCTTGTGCATGACCCTGGAATTGTCCCTGCCGTTGGCGTAGCTCCACAGGCCAAGTCCGTTCACGCCAAGAAGCCCCTTCAGAAACACTGGGTCACAAGCGGCAACATCTCCGATAGAGCGGACACCATACCGCGCAAGTTTCGCCGTGGTGGCTGGGCCGCAGTAAATCATATCGCTGCATGGGAGTGGCCACACTTTTTCTCTGAAAGCGTCGCTTGAAATCTCTGTGATGGCATCCGGCTTCTTCATATCAGATCCCAGTTTGGCGAACACCTTATTAAAGGAAACCCCAATGCTGACTGTCAGGCCAAGTTCTTCCCGTACAGAGCGGCGAATCTGCTCGGCTATATTCATAGCATCGCCGCAGACAGCACGACTGCCTGTGACATCAAGCCAGCATTCATCCATACCGAAAGGCTCCACCATGTCGGTGTATCTTTGGTAGATAGCTTGGGTCAGCTTGGAGTACTTGAGGTACTGGTCGTACTGTGGCGATACAATAATAAGATCCTTACAGCAGCGCTGCGCCTCCCAGTTGACCATGCCGGTTTTCACACCCGCCCGTTTTGCTTTTTCGGATTTCGCAAGGACGATGCCGTGCCTATCCTCGGTGCAGCCGCATACCGCTACTGCTTTGCCTCTAAGCCGTGGGTCGAGCATCATTTCGACCGATGCGTAAAAGCAGTTCAAATCACTATGAAGAATTGCTCTTTCCATATTGACCGCCTCATTTCAGAAAAACTTCACAATTTCCTCTTGACAAGATGAAGTTAAATCGCATATAATGATTGCAGAACTTCATAAACTTCATTTCTGATTATAGCCACGAAATGAAGTCCTGTCAATAGCTTCAATGAAGTTGATGAAGTTACAGAACGAAATTTACAGCGGAGGAGATTGGTTATGACTTTTTCCGACAAGATTAAACGAGCCCGTGAGGTCGCAAAGATGACGCAGCATGAACTCGCTCAGGAGGTTGGCGTATCCCAGCGGACCATTGCCTCTTATGAGTCCGGCGGTGCAAGAGCCAGGAAATCTACCACAGAAAAATTGGCACACGCTCTCAAGGTGTCCGTAAGGTATCTTTCAGATGACGACTGCACGAATCCCTTGGAAGATATCGAGAAGGACGAGTACATCGAGCAGGCTCGTGAACTGTATGGGGCAAAAGGCGTTCGGGATATGGATGAGCTGTTGCGTGACAACGCCGCTTTGTTTGCGGGTGGTGAACTGTCCCAGGATCAGAAGGACGCTTTTTTCCAGGCCGTCATGACTGCCTATGTGACCTGCAAAGAAGAAGCAAAGGTAAAATTCGGCCGCAAGTCTTGATACTGTCCTGCTTATGGTACAGTTCTGAGTTTATAATACTCACAAAGGGATTTTTATACCCTTTTCCAGATACAAGGGGGTGTGGCAATGTCATACGCAGATGTGTGCGAGGCAGTTGAGTCTTTGCAGAGAAAGTACTGTGAGCGTGATCCGTTTCGCCTGTGCGCAGATATGGGTATCAAATTGCTCTATCAGCCGCTCGGAACAGACCCCGACGCCATCAAGGGGTTCTATCTTGAGAGCAAGCGGATACGCACGATTACCGTCAACTGCGACCTGCCGGTCGTTATCCAAAGGATTATCGTTTCGCATGAGCTTGGGCACGCAGTACTTCATCGCAAATCGGGCGTCAAGGCATTTCACGATATAGGGCTCTTTGACGAGAGCTCTCTTACAGAAAAAGAAGCGAACCTCTTCGCCGCAGAATATCTTCTGGATGACGAAAAGGTTCTTGATACACTAAACAGAGATACAACATTTTTCTCGGCGGCTGCCAAACTTCTGGTTCCCATTGAGCTGCTCGACTTTAAGTTCAGGGTAATGAAGTGGAAGGGATACAAGCTGATAGAGCCGCCGATAACGGCGCAGAATAATTTTCTCGCCAATATGGAGGTGCCGGATGATGCAGACTGCTACTGCGACTAAGCCGCCGAAAGTGTATGTAGCCGTCAAAGCAGATTTTGCAGCGGACGGCACGATGTTTCCAAGGATCATCACTTGGGAGGACGGCGAGAAATATGAGATAGACCGTGTATCCGATATCCGTCAAGCTCCTGCGCTGAAAGCCGGAGGCCAGGGCGACCGCTATACGATATGGATTGGCGGTCACCAGAGTTATCTGTTTTTCGAGCGCAGCGCAGACCTTACCGGAAACAACATCGGACGATGGTTTGTAGAGAGGCGATGAGGAGAACATAAAAAACTCAGCCGACAACTTGGAAAGCTGTGTACTCGTGCAGAAAGAGAGGGGGTATGAAACATGACGAAATGGGAACTGGCACGCTATTTGCTGGATGCCAAAAAAAGCGTGGATAGCATAATGTATATTGCTGACGTTTTACCAGAGCTGGAGCACATCCCTGTCCGGGCTTACGTGAACAGTAACAGGCAAACTTTTTATATATGTTGCTGTGTCCTCTTGGATAATGTGTATCTATCAAAAAAGGAAAAGCAAGCTATCCGCAGTAAGGATTCGATTGTTACAGAAGTGTACTATCAGCGAGATAAAAATTATGCTCATAAGGACAAGGACTATGAAGCGGTAGCGTATGATAGCCTTAATACCATGGCTGCTGAAATGCGTGAGCAACTTTTACATATTGCTACAGTCTGTAAAAACCATCTCCCGCCAGAGGTGACACTGGACTTTATCCCTTATGATCGAATACTGTTCAGATGTGACTTGTAGTTGTGGGGCGTGTGCAGTTGATGGCGGACACGATTATCTGAGACGTTGCTTCAAGAGTAAGGACTGCTACACAGACCTCTCTATGACCGAAAATGACAAAGTCGACGAGAACTAATACGATGCCGGACTGACACCAAAAACATGGGCAGTCCGGCATCTTTCACTTAGTAATTGACCTCCTCACTATCTATGGAACTTTCGGCGAGAGCTGCTGCAGCTTCACGCTCACGACGAGCCGCCCAGCCACCTTTCGCCCTGGGTGCGTATGCTGATTCCAGCGCATACATGATGCCCTGCTCTTCGGCAAAGTAAATACCGGGGACATTCCAGTTATCCTCGGCATTCCAGTCCATCAACTTTCTGACCATATCCACAACCGTGGCGTTGCTGATTTTGATCTGCGCTTTCTGCTCGCCCTCCGGCTTGGAGAAGCGCACGGCATTCGGAGCGTCCTCCTTGCAGGCACGGATGGCAAACTGCTTCGACTTCGGCTCGATCAGGAACTGGATGTACTCCGGGAAGCGGAGCTCCTGTGCGGTCTGCACATTGAACTTCACAACATTGCCTGTGAAAGTGCAGACAGAGGCGGAACGGGTTTTAATAAGATCGATGACAGAAAATTTCTCAAACATGGTAGTTACTCCTTCTCAATTACAATAAAGTTTTCGTCCTCCTCGGCAACGGCCGAGGTGGGTTCTGGTTTTTTGGTTGCGTGGGTAAGCAGATTGTCCACATACTCCTCGTCCCACGATGAATCGACGATCATGAAGCCAGACAGTGCTCCCTTGACCACGATGCGTGGCTTTCGGTGGGTGCTGCGCCGTTTCCGATACCGTCGTTCTTTGCGGATCTGCTGTGCCAACAGCCAATCGGTCTTCTCGATGATGGGGATATGATGCCCCTCAACGAAATACTGCGGTTCTATGCCGTTGTTCTTTACACTCTTATGCGTGAAAAAGTCTATCGTAACTGTTTTTTGACACAAGGCGTCTCCACAGAATTTCTCGTTTTTAAGGATGCCAAGGACACTGCCGGAGCTCCAAACCGATAGACCTTTTACAGTAGGAATGCCGCTTTTCGTCAGCAAGTCTGCTATTTGCGTGGATGAATAGCCGTCCAGGTAAAGACTGTATATGGTTCTGACAATATCCGCTTCGTCCTCTACGATTTCCCAGTTCTTTTCATCATCCAGCCGATAGCCGAGCAGAGCCCAACTGGGGTAGATTCCAAGCCCCTGAGCTCTTCTGCGCTTGAATGACCATTTCAGACTGTTGGATTTTTGTTCGGACTCACTTTGCGCCACGAGGCTCAATACGGTGATGACCATATCGCTGCTCTTATCCAGCGTGTTGAGCTTCTCGGTCTCAAAGTACACGCCCACAGGCGGGTCGAGCTTTCGCAGCATGAAAATGTAGTTCAGACTGTCCAGCACATTTCTGGCAAAACGGCTGACCTGCTTCGTGATGATAAGGTCAATCTCTCCCGCTTTGCATTTCTCGATCATTTCGAGAAAGTGCTCACGGTGCAGAACAGAAGTACCGGAAATGCCCTCATCGGCGAAAATACCGGCAAACTCCCATTCCGGATTCTCCCGGATCATACGGGTATAGTTTTGCACTTGAAGCTCGTAACTGCTTGCCTGGGTGTCCTCATCCGTGCTGACACGGCAGTACGCACACACACGAAGTTTTTTCTTTTCGGTTTCCGCTTCCATATCCCTTTTTGCAGGAATGATCTGTACCTCCTTTTGCGGACCATTAATGTATGCGTCACGGATGACGTTCTTGGTGGACTGCCTTTTATCCTCGCTGCGACCGCGAGGTCGAAGTGGTTGTTTCTTCGTTATCTTCATAGGTTCACCTCCTCCTGCCGCAGATTATGTGGGCAGATAAGCCCACACCGCAGCTCGGAGCCGGCGAATTCTATTATATCGTGAAAATATGAAAACCGTTAACTTAAATGGTATATATCGCTCAGGTTAACGGTATCGGGAGCAAAAAATAAGAAGCCTTTCAGCTCCTTATTTCAACATCGGTGATTTACTTGTCCTTATTCATGGCTTTCAGCATCTGGTTCGCCGCTTTCTTTTGTTCCGGCGTGAGGTTGACCCAGTTTTCAAACAGCTCTTTTAGTTCTGGGCTGATTTCAACCATCTCGCCCTCGGCAAAGAACTGTGCCATCGTGATGCCGAATCCCTTACAGATTGCTTCCAGCGTTGCGAGGGAGGGGACTGTATTCCTCCTATAAATATTCGCAATCGTGGACTCGGATAAGCCACAGTTCTTTGCCAGCCTATACTCAGTCCACCCGCGCTCGTTTAAGAGCTGCCGGAGCCTCTCGTGCGTGTCCATAGCATCACCACCCTTCCTGTAATTATTTTACCCGCAAACTAAAAGGTATTGTACTGGCTACTTGTACTGAACATACCGTTATGTTAAACTGTATAATAACGGGAATTCAGTACGGAGGGATGACAATGCTGACCGAGGAACAGAAACGGATGCACAGAGTGTGTTTTACGGGCCACCGCCCTGAGAAACTGAAGCAGACCGAAAGCGTGACCGTGAAGGCTCTGGAAGCTGCGATCAGAGAAGCGATTTCAGATGGGAAGAATGTATTTATTTCCGGCATGGCTCGTGGGGTGGATATCTGGGCGGCTGAGATCGTGCTGCGTCTGCGGAATGAGGGGCAGAATGTAAAACTGATTTGTGCCAGCCCATATGAAGGCTTTGAGCGTGGATGGAATGCCGAATGGCAACGACGGTACAATGTCATTCTTGCCGCCGCCGACCTCGTGCGTTTTATCTGTCCGGGGTACAGCAGAGCCTGCTTCCAGATCCGCAATGAATGGATGGTCGACCATTCGGCACTGGTAATTGCTGTGTTCAACGGACAGCCCAGCGGCACCAAGAACACGATTGATTATGCTAAGCGGAAGAGCGTTCCGTGCTGGAATATACTCTCTGAAACATGAAAGTTTTCTTCACAAATTTGAGGATTATCTTGTTTTTCGGCAGGATTGGTGATATAATAATCTTAAATTAGTATGTGCAGAAAGCGAGGACGGTCAAATGGGCGTTTCTTACAAGAAATTATTTAAGCTGCTTATCGATCGGGGCATGAAGAAAAAAGACCTGCAAGAGGCTGCAGACCTCAGTCCTGCAGCAGTTACAAAGCTCGCAAAAGATGAGTATGTACGGCTCGATGTGCTTGTAAGAGTTTGCTGTGCATTGGGCGTCGATATCGGTGACATCATGGAAGTCACAAAAGATGAATAAAGGCATCTATAAATAGATCGAGTTTATTTTGTAAAAGTCCGCAGCCGCGCTGCGCTCTTTTACCCCCATTAACTTCCGATAATTTTGAGTTATCGGAAGCAACAGAAGGAGGCATTGGCATGGGCGACCTTATGAAAAAACATGAAATGACTGAGGAGGACATCAAACTTCAGTTTATTACCCCAGCCATTGAGGGCGCTGGCTGGGACAAGCAGAAACAGATCCGCATGGAGTACAACTTCACGGACGGTCGTGTTATCGTCCGTGGTAATGTTACTGCCAGAGGCAAAAGAAAGCGCACTGACTATCTGCTCTACTACAAGCCCAATATTCCACTGGCTATCGTCGAGGCGAAAGATAACCGGCACAGCGTTGGAGCCGGGATGCAGCAGGCCATCGAATACGCCGAGGTGCTGGACATTCCGTTTGTGTACAGCTCGAATGGCGATGGTTTCCTTGAACACGATATGAAGACCGGGAAAGAGCGAGAGCTGACGCTTGAGCAGTTTCCTTCGCCGCAGGATCTTTGGCAGCGACACATTGGGGACGAGCACTTCACGCCGGAGCAGGAGCAGCTCATCACTGAGCCGTACTATTTTCAGCCTGGTGATAAGACTCCTCGCTACTATCAGCGTATCGCCATCAACCGCACCGTTGATGCGGTAGCCCGTGGGCAGGATCGTATCCTCCTCGTTATGGCGACCGGTACCGGCAAGACCTATACTGCGTTTCAGATCATCCACCGCCTTTGGAAATCCGGTCGCAAGAAAAAGATCCTGTTCCTTGCTGACCGCAATATCCTCGTTGACCAGACCATGCAACAGGACTTCAAGCCTTTTGCAAAGGTCATGACGAAAATCGAGGGCAAAAAGCTGGACAGCTCCTATGAACTGTACCTGTCCCTCTATCAGCAGTTGGCTGGTGATGAGAACGAAGAGCCGTTCCGTGCATTTCAGCCGGATTTCTTCGACCTCATCGTCATTGATGAGTGTCACCGTGGCAGCGCCAAGGAGGACTCCCGTTGGCGCAGGATTCTCGAGTACTTCCACAGCGCTACGCAGATCGGTATGACTGCTACGCCGAAGGAAACGAAAGAGGTTTCCAATATCTCTTACTTCGGCGAACCCATTTATACATACAGCCTGAAACAGGGTATCGACGACGGCTTCCTCGCCCCGTACAAAGTTCTCCGTGTCGGACTGGACAAAGACCTGGAAGGTTGGCGTCCCACAGCAGGACAGCATGACATCTACGGTTACGAAATCGAGGATCGGGAGTACAACACCAAGGATTACGACAAAAACCTCATTATCGATGAGCGTACCGCCGCCGTAGCAAAGCGCATCACGCGCTTTTTGAAGGAGAACGACCGCTTTGCCAAGACCATCGTTTTCTGCGTTGACATCGACCATGCAGAGCGGATGCGGCAGGCGCTCGTGAATGAGAACAGTGACCTCGTGGCAGAGAACGCCAAGTACGTCATGCGTATTACCGGCGACAACGCCGAGGGCAAGGCGCAGCTTGACTACTTCATCGCAGAGGACAGCAAATATCCCGTAATCGTTACGACCTCCAAACTGATGACGACTGGCGTGGACTGCAAAACGTGCCGGCTCATCGTTCTGGATAACAACATAAACTCCATGACAGAGTTCAAGCAGATCATCGGTCGTGGCACACGCCTCAAGCCCGACTACGGCAAAGAGTATTTCACCATCATGGATTTCCGCAATGCCTGCCGACTCTTCGCAGACCCGGAATTCGATGGCGACCCGATCTCTATCATTGATGATAACGATGATCCCGGCGAAGAGCCGACCATCGATCCGCCGAAGCCGCCCGCTCCGACTCCCGGCCCAGGTGGAGACACCGACGATCCGCCTGAAAAGAAGCACAAATTCCGGGTGCGTGGTGTCGAGGTCACAATCTTGAATGAGCGTGTCCAATACTACGACAAGGACGGCAAGCTCATCACGGAAAGCGTGACGGACTACTCCAAGAAGAACATCCTCGGCGAGTATGCCACCCTGGATTCTTTCCTTAGTGCCTGGAATTCCGAGGAGAAGAAGCAAGCCATAATCGACGAACTGCAAGAGCGTGGCGTCCTGCTGGAAGCGCTGCGGCAGATCGCCGGGAATAAGGATATTGACGATTTCGACCTCATCTGCCACATTGCCTACGATAAGGCGCCGCTGACGAAGGCAGAACGGGCAAACAATGTCCGCAAGCGTGGATACCTCTACAAGTATTCCGGCTTGGCACAGGAAGTTCTGAGTGCGCTGCTGGACAAATACATGAACGAGGGCATTCAGGACATCGAGAACATCGAAATCCTGTCCAATGACCCATTCCGCAAATTCGGCACCCCCATGAAGATCGCAAAGCTGTTCGGCGGCAAAAGCGGATACATTCAAGCCATCCGTGATTTGCAGAAGGAAATCTACGCTGCGTAAGGAGAATATAAGATATGAGTTTAAATAACCTGGTAAAACGACTGCAGGACATCATGCGTAACGATGCGGGCATCAACGGTGACGCCCAGCGTATCGAGCAGATGGTCTGGATCCTCTTTTTGAAGGTGTATGATGCCAAGGAGGAAATCTGGGAGTTTTACGATGAGAATTACACCTCCATCATTCCGGAGGAGCTGCGCTGGCGTAATTGGGCCGTCGACCACAAGGACGGAAAAGCGCTCACCGGCGATGCACTTCTGGACTTCGTGAACGGGAAGTTATTTCCGACCCTCAAGGCCATCGCAATCGATGAGAATACACCCATGAGCCAGATCATCGTCCGCACAGCCTTCGAGGACAACAATAACTACATGAAGGACGGCATCCTGCTTCGCCAGGTTATCAATGTCATTGATGAGATCGATTTTGAGGAGTACGAGGATCGTCACGCCTTCGGTGAGATTTACGAAACGATCCTCCGCAGCCTGCAGAGCGCCGGTAACTCCGGTGAATTCTACACACCCCGTGCTGTCACGGACTTCATGGTACAGATGATCAAGCCCAAGCTCGGCGAGTCTATTGCGGACTTTGCCTGCGGAACCGGTGGCTTTCTTACCTCTGCGCTGAAGGTGCTGGATGCCCAGGTGCAGACTGTCGAAGACAGAACGGTTTACAGCAACTCCATCTACGGCATTGAAAAGAAGGCGCTGCCGTTCCTTCTGTGCGCCACGAATATGCTGCTCCACGACATCGACAACCCTCGCATCATCCACGGCAACAGCCTGGAAAAGAATGTGCGTGAGTACAAGGAGAGCGACCGCTTCGATGTCATTCTGATGAATCCTCCTTACGGCGGCAACGAAAAAGAGGGCGTGAAGCAGAATTTCCCGGCTGATCTCCGCAGTAGCGAAACCGCCGACCTCTTTATGTCGGTCATCATGTATCGGCTGAAGCAGAATGGGCGCTGCGCCATCATTCTGCCGGACGGCTTCCTGTTCGGCACGGATAATGCCAAAATGGCCATCAAGGAAAAGCTGCTGTCCGAGTTCAACCTCCATACGGTCATTCGTATGCCACACAGCGTTTTTGCGCCATACACTTCTATCACGACAAACATTCTGTTCTTCGACCGGACGCATCCCACGACGGAAACCTGGTTCTACCGCTTGGATATGCCGGAGGGATATAAGAATTTCTCCAAGACAAAGCCTATGAAGTTGGAGCACTTTGCCCCGGCCATCGAGTGGTGGGACAACCGTGAGGAGATCACCATCGACGGTTTTGACAAGGCGAAGAAGTACACCGTCGAGGATCTGAAAGCACGAAGCTATAATATTGACCTCTGCGGCTATCCTCACGAAGAGGAGGAGATCCTGCCGCCGAAGGAACTGATTCAGCAGTACCAGGAGAGGCGGGCCAGCTTGAACGCCGACATTGACCGCATCCTTGCCCAGATTACCGATATCCTTGGCATCGACATTACGGAGGAGGGCGACGAATGACTGCGCAGCAACTGAAAAACTCCATTCTCCAGATGGCTGTTCAGGGCAAGCTCGTGCCGCAAGACCCGAATGACGAGCCTGCCAGCGTTCTGCTGGAACGCATCCGTGCGGAGAAAGAGCGGCTCATCAAAGAGAAGAAAATCAAGCGAGAAAAGAACCCCTCGGTTATATTCAAAGGTGCCGATAATACTCCTTATGAGAAAACCGGCGATGAAGTGTACCCCGTGGATACTCCCTTCGATATTCCTGATAACTGGGAGTGGGTTCGATTTAAAGATTTAGTCGACTATTCGATGGGAAAAACGCCTCCACGGAAAGAGACGGAATACTGGAGCAACGGTACGCTCCCTTGGGTTTCTATTGCGGATTTGGTGGCGGATGGGACTGTGACTGCAACTAAAGAATGTGTCAACAGCTTTGCGGCTGAAAATACCTTCAAAGGGAAAATCAGCAAGGCTGGTACTTTGTTGATGAGTTTCAAATTGACGGTCGGAAAGGTGTCAATATTGGGAATCGATGCATTTCATAACGAAGCCATCATTTCAATATACCCGTTTGTTGATCCCGATAAGATAACTACGATGTTTCTGTTCGCTACGCTGCCGCTCCTCTCGCAAAGTGGTGATACCAAATCGGCAATCAAGGGTAACACACTCAACTCGGATAGTTTGGACGCCCTACTGATTCCGTTACCGCCAATAATGGAGCAGAAGCGCATTTTTGATAAGCTGCATGAATTGACCACACCGTTGCTCGATTATGGTGCGGCGGAGCAAAGAGTAACTGAGCTTAATGTGAATTTCCCAGAGCGCCTCAAAAAGTCGATTTTGCAAGAGGCAGTCCAGGGTAAGCTGGTACCGCAAGACCCGTCTGACGAACCCGCAGAGGCTCTGCTGGAGCGTATCCGGGCGGAAAAGCAGCGGCTCATCAAGGAAGGAAAAATCAAAAAGGACAAGCACGAATCTGTCATTTTCAGACGGGATAATTCTCATTATGAGAAGTTGGACGGTGTGGAGCGCTGTATCGACGATGAACTGCCCTTTGAAATACCCGAAAATTGGTGCTGGTGCAAGATTGGCACAATCTTTACTCTTCAAGCTGGTAAAAACATTCAAGCCGTAGAAATCCACGAGAATCCATTTGCCGACTCCTATCCGTGCTACGGGGGAAATGGCATTCGGGGGTATGTAGCCAGTTCAAATCGCACCGGTGATTATCCGATCATCGGCAGACAAGGTGCTCTTTGCGGAAATATCAACAGAGCGACCGGCGAGTTTTATGCTACAGAACACGCCGTGTGCGTCGAAACCTACTCGCAAATTAGTGTTGCCTGGGCCTGCCTGTTTCTCACTGCACTGAACCTCAATCAATACGCCACTGCAACAGCGCAGCCAGGCTTGGCGGTTGCAAACATTAATGAGGTGTACATCCCGTTACCGCCGCTCGCCGAGCAGCACCGCATCGTCCAACGGATTGAGAAATTGCTCCCGCTGGTCAAAGGGCTGTAAAAGGAACACGGTATAATATCATAGTGAAAGGAGGTCTTTCACTATGATAGAAGAATTCGAAAGACACTTGAGAGGCACAAACCTCTCGGAAAACACGATATCCTCGTACCTTTTTGCCATTCGGCAATACAGCTCGCAGTACGACGGTATCAAGAAAAAGAACCTGCGGGCGTATAAGGTGTGGTTGATAGAGAACTACAAGCCAAAGACCGTCAATCTGCGTCTGAGGGCAATCAACTGCTACTTGGAGAGCATCGGCAAAGAGAGCTTGAAAATGCCGTTTGTGCGAGTGCAGCAGAAAGCCTTTCTGGAGAATGTCATCAGCGAGGCCGACTATGAGTATTTCAAAACCTGCCTCAAACGGGATGACGAGCTGTTCTGGTATTTTGTAATACGCTTTCTGGCCGCAACAGGCGCACGGGTCAGTGAGCTCATACAGATCAAGGTGGAACACATCAAGCTGGGGCATTTGGATTTGTACTCGAAGGGCGGTAAGCTCCGACGAATATACATACCCAAGGCTCTGCAAAATGAAGCCCTTTCTTGGCTGAACGATAAGCACCAAGAAAGCGGCTTCATTTTTTTGAACAAATACGGGGACAGAATCACCACCAGAGGCATCTCCGGACAGTTAAAAAAGCTGGCAGTCCGGTATGGCATCGACCCGGTGGTCATTTACCCTCATTCTTTCCGTCACCGCTTCGCAAAGAGCTTCTTGGAGCGCTGCAATGACATCGCTTTCCTCGCCGACCTCATGGGACACGAAAGCATCGAAACCACCCGCATTTATCTCCGCAAAACCTCGACCGAACAACGAGCCATCGTTGACGAGGTCATAGACTGGTAAAAGACAACCAGGCATACGCACTGCTTTGGCGTATGCCTGGTTGTCTTATACCGATACAACAAGCGGTAATACGGTTTCGATTTGTTTGACTATGCTTATCTGTTCATTGTATGGTGGCAGTGGCACCAAATATGTTTTTACAGTTGTTGCGGAGAGTTCTTTCTGCTTTGTTGTTCCATCTGCCTGATCCTCAATAACACTCTGCACAGTAGGGTTAGAAAAATAATAGTAAAGATACTGTGGCGAAATAAACTCTTTCAGCGGTCGAATAACTGTAACATGGCTATCAGCAACAGCAAGTTCATAAGGGTTCGATGCGCTTTTATAAACAGCCATCCTGCCGAGAGTGCCAAGACCAGTGGAATTCCACATTAGGTCGTTGTCCTGTAAAAAGCGCTCCCTTCCGTATGACGTTATACTCTCCGGTTCAATGAATTGCGCCTTTTCAATGGAAAAACCACTCCACTGATTACATTTTTGCGCTATCACGGGATACTTTTTTATCGGCGAATACTTCGGTGATTTGCCGCGCTGTATATATTCACAGATATCTATCAGCCGCACCCATACCCACGAATCCGGTATTTCAAACGGCAGTTCATCGTCGATACAGCGCTCCACACCATCCAACTTCTCATAATGAGAATAATGGGTTTATGCATAAAGCGAATTGCAGAGCCTTTCGAGCTCACGAACTTTCTCTACTATGCGTTTTTGCTCCTCTAATGGCGGGATCGGCAGGATCAGTTTCTTGAATATTTCGAATGGTGGTATGTTCTTTATGGCAGATCCTTTACTGGTTTCCTTTGCCGCCTGTTTTAGGACATAGTCGAAATACAGGAGGAAGTAATCCAAATCTATCGGTGCGAAAATCGTCATTCGCATAAGAGCTTGATTTATAATACCACGCTCAATCTGCTCTGGTAGTATATAAGTTTCCCCAATGGTTCCAGCACAGCTTACAAGAATATCACCCGGCTCGACTGTGAAACTTCTCATTTTTGATTCATAGTATTGGCGGGTAATGTAGTATGTTCCGAGGGTGTGGTCCTTTTGAATGGCGTTCTTTTGTTCATAAACCTTTACGGTATCAGCACCCTTTGGTACGAACATATTTTTGGTTAAACTGCTACCGAAGGGACCCTTTCTATAGATGCCTATGTCGTCCAATCTTATTAAAGCCCAAGAGGACGGTACTTCAAACGGAATCTCATCATCAATGCAGACATCTTCGGAACCTCGCTTTTCATAATGAGAATTATCCCGTCTGAAAATAACGGATTCGTGCTTGTCCTTTTTGATTTTGCCTTCCTTGATGAGCCGCTGTTTTTCCGCCCGGATACGCTCCAGCAGAGCCTCTACAGGCTCGTCAGACGGGTCTTGCGGTACCAGCTTGCCCTGGACTGCCTCTTGCAAAATCGACTTCTTGAGGGCTTCTGGGAATGCATCTTGCATGGCTGCAGTCTCATCGTACACGGCTCCATAGCTTTTTACCACCGGCAGAACTTCCGCCAGTTTCGTTAGAATACGGCGTTGCTCATCAAGCGGTGGAATTGGTGTGAGATACGCTTTGATGGTCGCTGTGGCAAGTTCCTTCTGCTTCGTAGTACCATCTGCCTGGTCTTCTATAACGCTTTGTACGCTTGGATTTGCAAAGTAGTAGTACAAGTATTCCGGCAGAACAAACTGTTTCAGAGGGCGTATAACGGTGACATGGCTATCAGCAACAGCCAGTTCATACGGGTTAGCAGCGGTCTTGTAAATAGCCATTCGCCCCAGTGTGCCAAGGCCGGTTGAGTTCCACATTAGGTCATTATCCTGCAAGAGGCGCTCTGGCCCATAGGAGACCAGAGAATCCGGCTCAATAAACTGTGCCTTTTCAATCGAAAAACCGCTCCATTGATTGCACTTCTGGGCAACAACGGGATACTTTTTGATAGGAGAATACTTCGGTGACTTTCCACGCTGGATGTACTCGCAGACATCAATGAGTCGCACCCACTCCCACGAATCAGGGATGTCGAACGGTACCTCATCCACCAGCGACCGCACTTCATCGCCGATTTTCTCATAAGGAGTATTATCAGAACTCGGCTGTTTGACGATTACCTCGGTAGTTTAACGAATACTCCAGTAATTCAACGATTACCCCAGCTGTTTAACGATTACAACGGCATGGAAGCCCGCAAACCCTCCAAAACGCACAAAACCCCGCCACAGAATTGCCTACAGCGGGGTTCGTTTATGAGCCTGAACAGCCGAAAAGCCTTATTTCAAGCGGTTTTCGGGCATAGAAAAATGCCACCGTAATTCTATCAAAATTACGGTGGCATTATGGTGGACCTGAAGAGATTCGAACTCTCGACCCCCACAATGCGAATGTGATGCGCTCCCAACTGCGCTACAGGCCCAAAGGAATTACATGACACATTATAGTCACTTTTCCCGGACCTGTCAAGGGCCTTTTGGGGCTACGGCGCAAAAGCCGGTCAGGTATTTTCGTTTTTCAAGGCGTCAATGGGATTTTCCCGTTTGATCCGGCCCATGGCGTACAGCATGGTAGCAAAGACCACCACAAAGATGCTGCATACCGCCACTGCTACCGCACTCCAGGGAATCTGGAAGGTGCTGGAAACGCTGCTGCCCACTGTATCATAAATGAACAAGGTCATGAGGGCCGACAGGGGCAATCCGAACGCCAGGGCCCGGAATCCATAGAGGAGGCATTCGTAATTCATCATCCGGTTCATACCGCCCCGGGTCATGCCCACAGAACGCAGCATGGCAAACTCCCGGCGGCGCAGGGCCACATTGGTGGAGATGGTATTAAATACATTGGCCACAGCAATGAGGGAGATCAGAACAATAAAACCATAGGAAAACACATTGACAATGGTCACCATATTCCGGCTGGAAGATTCCTGTTCCCGCACGTCATAGACCTGTCCGCTGCCGGTATAACTTCCCCGCTCCAGGAGAATCTCTTTCAGGGACTCCGCCGTTTCGGCATGGCTGGAGCTGGTGAAGCAGACGGAGATCTCTCTGTCATCGTCCGGGGCACAGGCATAGGGATAGATCAGGATGCATCCCCCGCCCTCTCGGGTTGAAACGCCCAGCGGCAGCTCCTGCACCATGGCGCCCAGCTCTATGGCTACCGTTTGGGTGGGGCGGCTGATTTCTTCTCCCTCCTCGTTGAAGAAGAAGTCCTGGGCAGGAGTCGGCGCAGCGTCCGGTTGACTGTCCGACACATTTCCGGTATAGCCGTAATCATAGCCCTCCACCGCCTGGGGTTGCCGGAGCGCGGCTGTTCTCGTCCCACGCTTCAGAATCTGGTAGGTATAAACCTGCCGTTCATAATGGCCTTCCGCTCCCTGGAGATAAAGCACATCATTTCCCTCATTGTATACTAACGGCAGCGGGTGCGAAGCATCCAAATACTGCCCGGCGTCCAGGCCCTGTGCAGTCAGAAATTGCCGGTAACTGGTTTCATCCACGTAATACCGTTCCACCGGAATGGCCACTGCACCTGTATAAGCAGGATCGGCGTAGGCCTGCCAGAAGGTCTTGGCCGCCACTTCCCCGTAGCGCAGATAGGTTTCATTCAGCTGGTCCTGTTCCAGGAGCAGGTATCCCCGGTCTTCTTTCCAATAGGCCCCCTGCTGTACGCCTTTGGCCTCTGACAGCGCAGAGAATACCGCTTGGGGATCCGCTTCGCCGTCTAGGAAGCACAACACGTCATAGTTGCTGACGCTGAGCGTCTCATCCACCGTACCGGTGAGATACATGCAGAAGGAACTGGCGGAGATGAACAGGACCAGACTCAGCACCAGGGAGACAATGGTTGCCCGGTAACGCCGGCGGTTGCGCCGGAAGTATTTCTTGGCCAAAATCCCTTCCAGTCCAAACAGCCGTCCAGTCAGACGGGACACCCGGACGTCCTTCCCCCGGATGCGGATATCCTGATTTTGTCGAATGGCCTCCAGCGCGGTGACGCGGGTGGCCCGGCTGGCAGGAATCCACACAGAAATCAGCACCGTCACCAGAGCAATGATCGCAGATCCACCCACCGATGCCCAGGAAACCCGGAATCGCATGGGAACCTCGGCCGCCAGCACACCCTGGAACAGCCCTCCAATGAAGTGCAGCGTAACGGCCATACCGCCCAGGCCGCAGAGAATGCCCAGGGGGATGCCAATCACCGAAATCACAGCGGCTTCATACAGCACCGACCGACGGAGCTGACTCCGGGTGGCCCCCACAGAGCGCAGCAGCCCGAACTGCCGGGTCCGCTCTGAGACCGAAATGGAAAAGGCACTGTAGATGAGAGACACCGAACCCAGCACAATGAGAAAAATCAAAATCGTTGCCAGTCCAAAAAACACTCTCCCGAAATTGTCATACCGGAACACCCCCTCCGCCGCCAGCAGGCTCCAGTTCTGATCCTCCGGCAGATCGTGGGCCGCGATGACTGCGTTCATATCCCCCGCATCTGCGGTTTTGTAATACAGCGTGTAATTCTGGGGGCCCCCCGATTCCGGCACAGTGAGGAAGGTGTAGCCAGGCGCGGAGTAGTCTTCAAAGTCCGGCCGCTCGTAAAATCCCACCACCCGGTAGGTTCTGGTTTCACGTACCTGGAGCGCCTCATCGTCGCACAGGGGGTTGCTCTGATTCAGGGGGTACCCGTCCACCATGCGCTCTCCCAGGGCCAGCTCCACGGTGTCTCCAATCTGCAGGCTGGCTCCCCCGTTCCCTACAGACAGGTAGTGGACGGGGACCAAAATTTCTCCTTCCTGCTCCGGCAGTCTCCCCACTGCCCGAACCGGCATGACGTCAAAGAAGGTGGCGTCTGCGCCCAGCAAGTAAATATAGGGTTTGTCCTCATTCTGACTTTCACTCGCCGCATAGCCCAATATCTCTGCCGAGGCAACATGGGCCACCCGGCTGTCCGCCTCCAGAGCCTGCCGGACTTCCTGGTCGGCCCTTTCCACCCGGCCATACCAGTCGCCGGTCTCATATACCTCGCTGTCCCGATAAAAGCCCTGAAAGCTGACCACAATGGTGGTCACTGCACAAACCATAGCGGCGGAAAGCAGCACTCCCACAATGGTCACAATGGTCCGGAGGCGATTTTTCCGCAGGGACTCTCTCGTCACCTTGTGAAACACATTCATCCCCGAATCACCTCATCCCGGGTAATTTTTCCATCCTCAATGGCCAGTACGCGGTCTGCCTGGAGGGCGATGGACTCGTCATGGGTGATGACAATCAGCGTCTGTTCAAATCGGCGATTGGAGTATTTTAAAAGATCCACAATGTCCTGGCTGTTTCTGGAGTCCAGGTTGCCCGTGGGCTCATCGGCCAGAACCACCGCCGGGGCATTCATGAGAGCCCTGCCAATGGAGACCCGCTGCTGCTGTCCGCCGGAGAGCTGATTGGGCAGGTGCTTTTCCCTGCCCTGTAGACCCAGGGTCTGGAGCATCTCCTGCAGTCGCTCCTGATTCACCTTCCGGCCATCCATGAGCACCGGCAGGGTGATGTTCTCTGTCACATTGAGCACCGGGATCAGATTGTAGAACTGGTAAATGAGCCCCACCTCCCGGCGACGGAAAATGGCCAGCTGATCCTCACTCCTCTGGTACACGTCCTGCCCATTCATATACACCTTGCCGCCAGTCGGCCGGTCTACGCCGCCCAGAATGTGCAGCAGCGTACTCTTCCCCGATCCTGAGGGACCGATGATGGCCACAAACTGGCCCTTCTCCACAGAGAAGGATACGCCGTCCAACGCCCGGACCTGGTTTTCCCCTTCTCCATACACCTTTGTCAGGTTTTCCACCCGCAACATTTCCATGGATCCATGCTCCTTTTCTCTTGATGGGACCAGTATATCACGGGTAAGTGACAGCCCGGTGACTATTCCGTGACAGTTCTGTCACATTCCCCCAGGCAGACCGGGACCGGCTTGTCCAGCGCCAGAGATTCCGGCGTCACCTTGCAGTCCATTGCCAGGACCTGCACCCCGGCCTTCGCCGCTGCCCGTAACGCTGCGCCAAAGGCGGGATCGGTCCGGTCATTCGGCGTAAAATACTGCACGTGACCCATCTGAATGACAAACAGGACATACGCCCCATACCCCGCAGCGGCTGCCCGAGTCAGGCCCAGCAGATGCTTGGTCCCCCGCTGCGTGGGCGCATCGGGAAACCGCACCACCCCGGCCTCCTCCAGAGTCACGCCCTTCACCTCCAAAAAGCACCGGCGTCCCCCTTGCAGGAATGAAAAATCAAACCGGGAATCCCCATGGGTCCACTCCCGCCGCAGTGCCTCCACTGCACCCAGGCCCCCGGATTCCAGCCACTCTGCCGCCGCCTGATTGGGCGCCTGAGAATCCATATTAATGAGCCGTCCGGCCTTTTCCACCGCAATCAAATCATAATGGGTCTTCCGGTCCGGATTCCCATCATACCGGCACCAAACCCGCGCCCCCGGCAGCAGCAGTTCCCGGCAACGGCCTGTGTTTTTCACATGGCAGGTTTCTTCCCGTCCCTCCAGCTCCACCTGCGCCACAAACCGATTCAGCCGGGCGCAAAACCGGCCGGGGATCATTGCACCATAATGCATGGTATAAAACACCCCTTTCCATCTCATACTATACCAGGTTCCCAATTTCGGCGCAACAAAAGACGGCGGAAAAATATCCTGGCAAAATTAGAAATTTCTTCTTGACATTTCGCCGGTTCCGCGTATAATAATAAACGTTGTTCCGTGTCGGAACCAAAATACAGGGGATTTGTGTAACGGTAGCACACCGGACTCTGACTCCGTTTGCGGGGGTTCGAATCCCTCATCCCCTGCCACGTCGTCGCGGACCGCATATCGTTCGCGACGACTTTTTTTCAAAAAGTCATCTCTCACTCATTCCGTCGCTCCTCCTCTCCAAATGCGATCCGCTGTGCTGGGTTCGCATTTGGTGTTTGGGCGCGGATCTGGAGGTAGCTGCATCTATACCGTTCACACTTGACACAGGGCCTCATTGCTTTGGCAATGAGGCCCTGAAATTATGATATCGCATACGGCATTTGTTCCACAAGCGCCGCCATACCGCTCCCCATGAAGTGTGCTGGATTTGATGCCAGCACGCTTCTCTTTTGTGCCTGAACCAAAATACTGTACCTGGAGCCGGTGGTCATTGTCAAATGCTGTGATTTGCGCCCGATCACGTTGCACTGCCTCTGAGGCCCTTTCTCGTATCCCACTACCTCGTCCAAGACTTCCCCAGTAGTCCGCAACACCTTTCAAACAGGCAGACACGTGATTGACAAATCCACCGTCTACTGCTATAATAGCAACATTCGTTGTGCAACACATGTTTTAAAAAGGAGCCCACATGCCGCCAAAATGTAAGTTCACCAAACAGGAAATCATCCAAGCCGCATTGCAAATTGCACGCACCGAAGGGCCCGACGGGATTACCGCCAGGGGGCTGGGGGCCAGATTGGGGGCCTCTTCCAGACCGATTTTCAGTGTCTTTGCAAACATGGAAGCGGTACAGGCCGAAGTCATGCAATCCGCCAAAGAACTGTATTCCCAATACGTCCAAGCAGGTCTCTCCCAAACGCCTGCATTCCGTGGCGTTGGCCAGCAGTACATTCAATTTGCCATAGACGAACCAAAGCTTTTCCAAATGCTGTTTATGTCAGAGCAGCCTCAAACACCGGGCATTGCAGCCGTTCTTCCTGTCATCGAAACACACTATGAAGCCATCCTGGCATCGGTACAGACGGAATACCATCTGGCACGGTCTGTAGCGGAGCGTCTGTATCGGCACTTATGGATCTATACCCACGGAATCGCAGCACTCTGCGCCACCCACACCTGCGCGTTTACATCCGAGGGGATCCAGACCCTGCTGACCGAGGTGTTTACAAGCTTGCTTCGAACTCTGAAAGGAGAACCCACATGATCCAAGCAGTTGATCTTGTCAAATCTTATGGAAGCGGAACGAACAAACAGGTTGTTTTGAAGAAGGTCTGCCTGGAAATTGTTCCGGGAGATTTTACCGTAATTTTGGGGGCCTCCGGGTCTGGGAAGTCCACATTGCTGCACATCCTCTCCGGGCTGGAACGGCCAGACAGCGGAACCGTGACGTATGGCGGTCTGGACATCACCAAACGAACGGATCCCGAGCTGACCCGGTTCCGCAGAGAGACCGTAGGTTTTGTCTTTCAACAGTACTACCTGCTTCCTCATATGACTGTGGCAAAAAACGTGCGCATGGGCGCAGACCTTGCCGGTCACCGGACGTACGCGGACATCATCCGTGCCGTCGGGCTGGAGTCCAAAATGGACGCATCCCCAGCCAGCCTTTCCGGCGGCGAGCAACAGCGCGTGGCCATTGCGCGGGCGCTTGCCAAGAACCCCAAGGTTCTGTTTCTGGACGAGCCAACCGGCGCTCTGGATGAGGAAACCGGCAGGCAGGTTCTGGATTATCTCTGCCGGCTGCACCGGCAATCCGGCTTCACCATGGTCATGGTGACACACAATCCCAACATCGCAGAGCTGGCAAACACCGTCATTCGCATGAACAGCGGGAATATCACACAGCGCTGCACCAACCCCACGCAAAAAACCGCTTACGAAATCGGGTGGTAGCTGTATGGTCATTGGAATCAAAGACAACTTCAAATGGATCGGCATCTCCGTGGTTGCCTGCTGCGCCGTCTTCGTATGCACGCTGTTTCTCCACTACCACATGGATCTTTCCGGGATCGCGGACATGGTCCAAACTGGGGCAGGCATTGCCATGTATGAGGCCCTGGTCTCCACCGGGATCGTCGTCTGCGCCGTCACCGGCGGCTGCCTGGCCGCCACCTCGGTGATCCTGCTTCTATTTTATGTAAAAAACTACATTGACACCCACGCCAGGGAGCTGGGGATTCTGAAGGCGCTTGGATATTCCAATATGCAGGTTGCCCGGCACTTTTGGGTGTTCGGCGGGAGTATTTTGGCAGGTTGTCTCCTGGGTTTGATCGGCGCATTTTTGTACATGCCCCAGTTTTATGCATTGCAAAACACCGGTCAGTTGCTCCCCGCTGTCCCCATGCACGCCCATCCCCTTCTGGATTTGGGCCTCATTGGCATCCCCACCGCCTGGTTCACTGGTCTGTCCATTTTATACGCCTACATGAAATTACGGCGGCCTGCTTTGGACTTGCTGACCGGGAGAAGGGCAACCTCCTCCAGGGAAACCCATGGCGAATCCGAGGCCACTCCATTTCTGCCCAGTCTCAAATCCTCCACCCTGCGCAGCAAAAAGGTGCTGGTGTTTTTCGTCTTCTTTTCCGCCTTTTGTTTCTCATCCATGACACAGATGTCCATGTCCATGGGGGAACTGAGCAGCGGGGAAATGGCCCTGATGATTGTTGCCATCGGCTTGATCCTCTCTGTGATGAGTCTGCTTCTGTCCCTTTCCAGCGTCATCCACGGCAACCAGAAAACCCTCGCCATGATGCAGGTATTTGGCTATTCTCAGAAGGAGTGCAGCAGCGCCATCCTGGGTGGATACCGTCCCTTCTCCTACCTCGGCTTTGCCCTTGGTTCCATCTATCAATACACCCTGCTGAAGATCATGGTCACGGTGGTGTTTGCAGACGTTGGGCAGGTCCCGGAATATCACTTTGACTTCGTGGCCCTGGCCATTTCTCTGGTCTCTTTTCTCATCCTCTATGAACTGATTCTGCTTGGCTATCAGCGCAGACTTCGTACGCTGTCCATTGGCTGTGTCATGTCAGAATCCTAGAATTTACGACAAACGCAAACCGGGACGTTACTGGCAGGCATCTGCGTAACGTCCCGGCTCTGTATCCGTTTGCTCTTCGGTTGTCCGCCTCTAGCGCTCCAGAGGCTGCCCGTTGAGGGCCGCAAAGGTCAAGGTTTCCCCGGTGTAGGACAGCTTCAGGGAGAAAAACGGGACCTTCTTCCACATGAGATCCAGGAAAATCTGGTCTCCTTCCCACTTGGGCAGCTGGTCCAGGAACGCCCGGTCGACCCACTCCAGGTCCCCCTCGTCACAGGTCCGAAGCTCTCCTGTGAAGCCCTCCGCCTGGAACAGGTGCATATACTCCCCCTCCCAGGTGTCCGAAACGAAGGTCACCAGGCCGCAATACCGGAAGTCTGTCAAGGTGAGGCCGGTTTCTTCCCAGGCCTCCCGGAGCAGACATTCCTCTGGACTCTCCCCCTCTTCACACTTGCCGCCTATGCCAATCCACTTGTCATGGTTCAGGTCGTTTTCCTTCTTGACCCGGTGCAGCATCAAGACCTGATCTCCCCTTGTGATGTAGCACAGGGTGGTATTCTTCATTCCCGCTTCCCCCCTTGAATCAGCCGGATGGCCCGGTGCAGGTTCTCCACCTCCACCGTCTCATGGCCCTCCTCCTTCTCTCCGTCCAGGGTCCAGGCCATCTCTGGGCTGGCCGTCACTGTGAGGCGGCTGGCACTGCAGAAGGTGAGCATGGGCGTGTCATACCGCTGTCCGGTTAGCGCTTGGATGCAGCCCATAAGCTCCACGGCATCCTTGGGCGGGCGAATCAGCATCAGCTCAAATTTCCCATCCTGCATATCCACCACGTTGGGATCCAGGGTCAAAATGCCGCCCACAGAAGTGGAATTACTAATGGCGCCAAATATATAATCACCCTCAAAGCTGCCATTGTCCGTGTCGAACGCCACATGCTCTTTTGGAATTTGAAACAGCTCCTTGGCTCCCTGGAGCACATACGCCACATGCCCCAGGGCATTTTTCACGTTCTGGGGGGTGGAGTAGGAGGCTTTGGTAAAGGCTCCAAAGGAGGCCACGTAGGAAAAATACCGGTCCCCAAACCGTCCCACATCGTAAGGCACGGGATCCCCGTCCAAAATGGCCTGGGCCGCCTGGAGCACATTCGTAGGCAGCTTCAGAGAATTGGCAAAGTCGTTGGTGCTGCCGCAGGGGATGTATCCCACAGGTACATCCACTCCACTGCGCAGCAGCCCCGTCACCGTCTCATTGAAGGTGCCGTCTCCGCCGGCGCAAACCACCAAATCCCCGTGCCCGGCCATGGCCTCCACCGCCCGGGCCCCATCTCCGGGGCCGGCCGTCATGTGGACCGTCACTTCATAGCCATGGGCGTTGAACAGAGACAGGATATCCGCCAGAAACCGGTTGGCCCGCCGCATCCCGGCGTAGGGATTCATTACGAAAAGCAGCTTTTTCACCACGCGCTCCTCCTTCGAAAAACAACATACACAGACTCATTATGCCCGGGGAATGGGCCGGCCCAAAAGCGCCTCAAAGGTGGGAAGCAGGCCCCTGCCATCGGGGTGGAACCGGGCGTTTTGGGCCATGTCATAACCCGGGAGGTTGTTCCCCTCCACCAGGACCGGCCCATCCGGCGTGATGGCCACATCCCATCCGATATAACCCAGCCGAGGCTCCACCAGGGCCGCCCGGCAACACAGGTCCACCGCCTCCTGGAAGAAGGGCAGACGGTATCCCCGATAAGTCACTCCGGTCATGGGATGACAGTCGTAATACAGCCCCGTCTGGTCACAGAATGCGGGGAATTCCAGCTCTCCCTGTGCCCCCACCAGGGTGTACATGCCACCGCTGGAGATGTTGTCCACATGCCCCTGGCCGCTGCCAATGCGCAAGAGCGCATAGACAAATTTCGCCTCTCCCTCCGCCAGGAGGGTGACCACCCGCAGGGTGTTGACGCTCTGAGGACACAGACGGGCAACTTCGGGATGCTGCCGGATGGCCTCCTCCACCAAAAATTGTCCGCCGTCCATCAGCCGCCGGTGGAGCGCAACAAAATCTGTGTCCGGCCCGGGCTCCAGCCGCTCCACGCCTTTGCCCCCGAATTCGGCATGGGGCTTGGCAAAGACCACACCGCAGTCCTGACAAAACCGGGCCAGCGTCTGAGGATCCGCCTCCCGCAAGTCCAGCCAGCGGCGGCCCAGGAAGGCCTCATACCGCTGCAAAAATTGGAATTTATCGTTGAGGAGGGGATAGTAGGTCGCATCATTGACCATCCGAGCCAGGGAGACGTTGTGGTTCATGGTCATAAACGTCTTCCGGTTGGCCCCCCGGTTTTGGGCAAAGCCAAAGACATGGTAATCCAGATACCCCACCCCATAGCGCAGCGTGCACCAGATCATGTCACACAGCAGCAGCGCCCGGTTCTTCCCCGTCTCCTGGTGAATGGCCCCAATATTCTGATTCATGCGCCGCAGGCTGGCGCCTTTCAACCGGCGGCCAAAAATGGCCAGCTTGGTTCCGAACCCCATAAAGCTACGCTCCTTCTCCGGACTGGTTGTCCGGGAAACATGTTATTATTATTGTACCACGTAGGTCAAGAGGCCAGATCAGACAGGGCAGAAATAGCCCCAGCCTCCCAATCATCCCCATCCGGGGCGGAAGCTTGTCCATTGAGAGACCCTTTAGCTCCCAAAATCCAGCTTTCTTCAGATCCCGCCTCACGACGGACGCCCTTGCCTTTGGCTTACTCTTTCCACTACAGAGTGGATTCAGATCTTTCTCCCCATAGGCTGTGCGCGCACCGGGCACACACCCATAAAAATCCCGAATGCTTCCGCACTCGGGATTTTTACCAAGTGTGCATACTACAGTGAGAATGCCATTTGTAATAATTTTATTGCTTTATTTGCCGCGTTTTCCCCACCATTGTCCAATACTGCGGCAGCAGGAAGCGCATTGGTAGAGCAATGTGCGAGCCTTCACACGCAGGATGCCCCACATGCCAGATTCTACATCCCAGCGCAGAGAGCCCGAGCGGTAAAGATAGTCGCCGGGGCAGTCGGCAGCGCCGCCCAGCAGCTCCAGGTTGTAGACATTGCCCACGCTGATGGCGCCCTTGGCCGCTTCCACATTGGACAGCGGGTTCTGGGGCTGCTCGCGCCATGCATGGCCGTGGACAAGGAAGCCAATATTTCTTGGTTTATCCCCCGGCATCAGATACCGGATCATCACCCGCTCTCTTGTATAAGCCGTGAGCACTGGCGTGGAAGGGTCCCCATGGGTTTTGGAATCAAACAGCTTGTAGACCAGCGGGATCCGTTTCAGTCGGTGGAAGAACCGTTCAGAGCGGTAATTATACCCCTTCTCCCCGGTATCCTCATGATCCACACCGCCATGTCCACCTTCGTGACCACCCTCTTGTGTGGTCTGAACCAGCTTCCCCTCCCGGTCCAGCATGCGGATGCCGTTGTGGGCAAACAGCACAAATTCCCGGAATGTGTCTGTCCCCGGCGCCACAATCACCGCCTGCTGCTCATAATTCTCCTCCACGGGGCAGAAGGTGCGGTAGTGTTTTGCCCCAGGTGGCTCGATGATGATTGCCCCAAACAGGCCGTGGTACCGGTGGTTTCGCATATCCCCGAAGGACCGGAGCAGGCAGACGCCATACTCCCGGTCAGCATGCCAAAGATATTGGATGGTTTCCCCAGGGCCTATGGTTTGCTCTACCGCATTATACCCCACATTCAGGCCGGAGGCCCGGACTGGATCGTATTGCAGGAACTGCGGATTCAATGACACTCTGTTTGACGGCTTATGCGGAAAATCCACCGGCACAGACGGGTAGTCAAAATACGGTACTTCCTTCTCAAACAGATTGTGCAGCCTGACTTCAATCCAGTCCCCGGCGTTGGCCCGGAGAATCAGCGGGATGGGCTTCTTCCTGCCGCAGCGGATGTCCTCCACCTGGGACATGGGCACAAATAACAGTCCATCCGGGTCATGGTCGCCGTAGCGGTTATATTCCAGATCCTTTTGCATCGCAGCAATCTCAAATTTGCGGATCACTGCGCCGGGTGGCGGCATCTGACACGGCTTGGTTTCCCTCGCTCCACATAAGGGCAGCAGGCCCTCCTGGGGCTCGGCATAGGCACGGATGATGCCCCACAGGCCCAGCCATACGTCATCTACCCCACCGGAATAGTAGAGATAATCCCCCGCAGCATAAGGCGCATCCACGCGAAGATTGAACGCCTCCGAAATCCCCAGGGTCTGGGCCGCTACCGTTGGCGAATCCGGGTTGGTGATCTCCTTGTCCCAGGACATTCCCACAATATTGAAGGCATGCTGTTCCTCGTGGGCGCCGTCCAGCAAACGGATGACCAGGGGATCACCGGGATAGGTCTCCAAAATGGGCGTAGCTGGATCCCAATAGACCAGAGACGAGAAGATATGCGCCGGGTCCTCCCGATACTTCAGACGTTCGGGCATGGGCTCACAGCGGTAGTTGATGCCCATGACACCGGGATCGTCGTCGGAGCCGGGATGCTCTGGTGGGTTCAAGGGATTCCCGTCCCCATCAAACAGCAGGGCAAAATCGTGGACAAACAGTGCAAATTCCCGGAAGGACGTGCCATCCTTGCGGCGGATCACCGCCTGGGCGCCGCTTCTCAGTGGAAGTCCGGTACCAGGATTCAGGAATTCCGCCCCGGCAGGTTCAATAATCAGCGCAGCGAACATACCATGCTGCTGATGCGTATTGGCAAACAGGTGGTCGTGGAAAAAGACGGTGTTCAGCTCTTCGTTGGCAAAGAAGCGCTCAATCAGGGTTTCATACCGTCTGGCTCCAGCAATGTTGTTCCAGCCGTTCGCCGAACCATCGGATACGATGGTGTCGAATTTCACCAAATGGATGTGATAGCCCACAATATCCGTCAGGGTTCGCATCTGGAACGGGCTTTCCTCCATATAGTCTGGCAGGAGATTGGTGAAGCGCACTTCGATGCAATCACCGGCGTTGGCTCGGATCACCAGTGGCTCTGGCCGAATTTCCCCACATTCGATTTTGGCAAGATAGTCATCCAGCGTACCGTACTTCTCGATTTCCTCTTTCAACACGAAAAAGCGTCCCTGGGGATCATGCCAGCCGAAGCGGTTATAGACGATCTTCGCCTGCACCGCCGCGATTTCAAACACCTTCACATCGTCGGCAGCATGGCAGGGGCAGGTGGAGGTGTAGAGCGCGCCGGGGGCAAAATCTGGCACAAAATTGGCCTCCTCCAAAGGGGTTGGCTCGATCTTGTTCTCCCCCGCCGCCGTCAGAATGCCAAGCGGCGGCTGGAAGGGCTGCTGCGGGAAGATCCCGTTCACAAAATTGGGATAGCCGGGATGCAGGTCGTCCTTCTCCGGCGGCAGCGGCCGGTCCCGCAAGGGCTGGAGGGGTTCGATGGGCGTTCCGTCGGGATAGGTGTCTCCGCCTCGCTGCAGCCGGTCAAAAACCCGCCAGAGGGTCCACATCCCTTCATGGAAATGGGGATACAGGTGGCAGTGGAAGATCGCGTCACCGATCATCCCATTGAGGCTCCCCGCTCCATATAAAATATCCAGTGTGAGGCACTCCTGTGGGCTGATGGAGACGGAATCAATGATGGTGGAACGGGAGTCATCGACTTCTCTGCGCCACTGATGGTTGTGCAGGTGAAACACATGGGTCTCCTTCACCCCGCCGTGGATCAGACGGATCTTGGATGGGTCCCCCACGTAGGCTTTCAAGATTGGGGGCGCGGGATCGCCATAGGCCCAGGAGCTCATGGAAATATCCTCGTCAATGTCCGCAGGATCGCCGTTTGGGTTCAGGGGTAACCGGTTTCGCATAGGTTCAGAGCGATAGCTAATGGCGGTGGTACCGTTTGGAAGCCCCGTATGGGGATCAACCGGCGGCAGGCCATCGGCATTGCGGATTTCCAGTTCATCGTGGAAAAACACCGCATACTCCCGGAACGCCGGCTTGGCAGGACTGTAAATATCCGCAAACAGGCCGCTCTCCAGGGCTTCACCGGTCACGGGATCGAACCACTCCGATTCCGGCGCTTCCACAATGATGGCGCCAAATAGGCCGTGGATATTGGTCCCCGCCTCTCCGCTTCTGGGATCTGCCAGGTCGGAAAACAGAAAGACTCCCTCTCGCTCGGCAAACCAGGTGTATTGGATAAAATCAGCCGTGGTGGTATCGGGGTTTAACCCCACATTCGCTCCGTCGGAGGACAACACGTTGTAACGCAGTCCCTGGACATGGATGGAAGCTCTGCGGTTCAGTCGATTGCGGAAGCGGATGCGGACCTCATCGCCCATATTGGCGCGGATCACCAACGGTCTGACCTCCTCATAGGGTTGCGGCGGGTCAAGGGCATAGTTCTCCCTTGCCTTTTGCTGAATCCGCGCAGAGTCCTTGGCCAGAACATACAGGAGTCCGTCCGGGTCGTGGTCTCCATACTTGTTGTATACAATGGGGATGGAGATCGCTTCGATTTCATAAATGCGTACCGGCTTTGCAGCAGGATACTCGGATGTGTGAAACATATCATGCACTCCTTTCTTTGAGACATTAAGCCATCTTATGTAAAGAACACATCCTCTGCGTTGCATTTTGTCGAAGCAGCATGAGATTTCTGTCCGTCAGGCCGGAGATCTGCCCTGCAGGAGCCCTTTCCACTCCCACAATCCGGCTTTCTTCCCGTCCCACATCGCGAGATGGGCATCCTTGCCTTTGGTCACATCCTTCCCGCTGCCGGGCAGATTCGGGACTGTCACCTGTTAGAATGTGCCCTCGCCGGGCATACAAAAACCTGGGGTGTTTCAAACGCAAGTTTTGAGACACCCCAGACATTTTTCAAGCCGATCGGTTTGGAAAGAGGTCGGCCCAAATTTTCACTGCGCACTCAGCCGTGCTCTCCCACCAGGAAGCAGACGCCGGGGGTCTCCAACCCCTTCAGCCGGTACTCGTAGGCCTCCATCGCCTCCTGCCAAAAGGCCGGCCGCCCCTCGTGGCCCAGCAGCTTCAGGAGGTACTGGGTGAAGCGGGGATTCAGCACCAAAAACGGTCCCAGCAGGTAGGTAGCAAAGAAGTTTTTGTAATGAATGCCCTCCATCTTCGACTTCAGGTCGATGCCATAGCCGCCGGTCACCTGGAGGAAGGGATGGGCAACCTCCCCACAGGAGTACGAGAATTGGGACCGGGCCCCCACAATTTTCATGTCCCCGAACGTTCCCAGGAACATGGAGTTGTGTCGCCGCTCCATATCCCGGACGGCGTGGCAGGGAAATAATCCCAAGGTTGGAATCTTCCTTGTTCCATCCTGAATGTAAGCACCGAATAGCTCCAGGGCATTGCCAGTGGCCAGCAGGACCTTCCCCGACTCCACATATTGCCTCAGCGCCTGGCGATGGGGCAGGAGGCGCTGAATGGCCAACTCCTGGCCTGCCTCCGACATGGAACCCAGGTAAATGAGATCCACCGGCTCTTTGGTAAACCGGGGCGTCTCCAGGTTGCCGGTAAAAACCATCTCCGCTTCCGGCAGGGAGGCCGCCAAGTACTGGACGTTGCCATTGTCCCCATACAGGTTGCAGAGATCGGGAAACAACACCTCAATTTTCATGGCTCTCTCCCCTTTCTGCCAAAATGCGGGCCTTGACCAGATCCCGGACCTGTCTTCCCCGGGAGATGGCATTGACGTCGTGGAGAATGTAGATTTTCTCCACACCGTGGAAATCCACATAGTCCGCTGTATCCAGCTCCTGGCGCAGACAGACCAGCTTCTCCGCCGGAACCCCAGCCAGCAGCAGACGCAGCCGGTGATCCAGGTAGCGGGCGCCGCCCAGGACGATTTTGCGGATGCAGTCCTGGCGGAGGAATTCATAGTCCGTATCGTAAATCCAGGAGACCGTCTCCGTCTTCAGGGGACTGTCAAACACTTCGTCCAGAATGAGGATGATCTCCTTCAGAGCAGGGTCCTTTGCCAGAAACTCAAACACCGTGGAAACGGCGGTGGGATTCTGACCCTTGGCAATGTGGGTCACCAGCTTGACACCGCCCACCATTTCAAAGCTCTCCCGGGAGGCCAGCACCCGAATCCCCTCCAAATCCCTGCAAATCTCAGAAGGAGCCTGCCCCATGTCCCGGAATAAAGCAATGACAGGAGCCAGATTGTATGCATTGTGCAAAGAACAGGAGACCATGGGATACGATTCCGCGCCCGCAGAATCCCGCAGAGTCAGGCAGCGGCTTGTATGGTCTATATCCGTTACAAAATAGTCCCGCTTAGGCGCCTGCAAACCGCACCGAGGGCAATGGAAGTCCCCCATTTGACGATAATTCCGATAGCGGTACACCGGTTTTGCGCCGCAAACCGGGCAGATGGCAAAGTCATTCGCCCGGGCGGGCAATGGATGGGTATGCTGATCGGCCACACCAAACACCAACCGTCGGTGCTCTTCCCCCAGGAAGCAGCTAAGGGGATCATCCCCGTTGACAATCACCACCGAATTGGGGGATCCAGCCAGGGCCTCCTTCAACCGGCCAAAAATATACGCCGGGTGAGCATTGCGCAGCATGGAGTCCCGGGCCAGATTGCTGATCACCACATAGTCGGGCTGCAAAGCCGGAAGGTCCAGGGGGGAAATCAGCTCATCCAGCTCAATCACCGCCGCATCCTTGGTCGCGTGGTTGAAGATGTTTACCGCATCCAGCAGACACCGGGCTACGCCTGCATGGTGGTTGGCGCCCCAATCATTAAAGGATACCGTCTTTCCCTGCTTGCGGAGGACCGCCGCAATGAGTGCGGAAATGGTGGTCTTCCCGTTGGTTCCTGTCACCACAATGGTCAACTTGGGCTTGGTCACATACTGCAGGAAGCCCCCATAGAGCCGCATGGCTGCCATGCCAGGTTTATCATTGCGCACATGTCCCGTGTGACAGTACCAAAATAAAAAAAATTTGCCGCCCCACAGAGCGATGGCAAATCGAATCCAACGCCAAATTTTCATATCTCCCCGTTCCCTTTCTCCTCTCATTTCTGCGAAATCAACCGGGATCCTCTCTGTCTCAGGTGGGGCCCATGTCGTCCCTTACATGTGCCGGTAAGACGCGAAAATAGAAAAGATCTAAGTTGGATTATACCGCAAGGCGGTTTCCATGGAAAGATTTCTCGGTTATTCTTCAGTAAAAATTAAGAAATCCCTCTCCCCGTCCGGGAACGGTGTTTTGTACGGCGAAAAAAAGGGGGCTGCTGCGCATCCAGGTGTAGTTCAGGGGCTGTGGCAAAATTTCATTTTTGCCACAGCCCCTGGTGTTACGGCAGGATTTTGGAGGCCTTTACATAGCGCTCCTCCTCCGAAAAGATACAGCCGCAGTACTTCTGCATATAAAAGCCCAGCTCCCGGGCGCGCTCCTGTCCGGCCCGGAAATAGGGGCGGAAATCCCGGTAGAGAAAGGTCACGCCGTATTCCGCAGCCGCCCGTTCCGCCACCTCCCGCATCAGCTCATGCTTTTGGTAAGGGCTGATAAAAAGGGAAGAGGTAAAGCTGTCAAAGCCGCCCGCTTTGGCCTGCCGGGCCGCTTCCAAGAACCGCATCTCATAGCACTTCACACACCGGCCGGAAATATCCTCCGCCACAGCCCGGACAAAGGGCCGTAACCCATAGTCATTGCGCTCCAGAAGAGGCAGGCCGATGGTTCCGGCATACTCCCGCAGGCAGTTCCGTCGGGCGCGGTACTCTGTAAAGGGATGGATATTGGGATTATACCACAGCCCTGTCACTTCATACCCCTCTCCCCGCAAAACCTCAATGCATTGGTTGGCGCAGGGGGCGCAGCAAATATGCAACAACGTATTCATAGCGTTTCCTCGTTTGTCAAGTTATTCGGCTTCACCGAAAGGCGGGCGAGTCAAGACTCGCCCCTACGGGGTATCCAAAACCCGTAGGGAACGGTCTTGACCGTTCCGCATTTCAGCAGAACTTAGATGGGGTTATGCCAGTTTCGAATACCGCATCAGGATGGCGGCGGCCTGGGCCCGGGTGGCTGTGCCCCGGGGGGCCAGGAGGTTCTGCTCCATGCCCTGGAGAATGCCGCTTCCCACAGCCCACGCCATGGCTTCCTCGGCATACTCGGATACCTGCTTCACATCCCGGTACTGGCTGAGGTCTGCCTGCTTGCTCACGTCGGCACCGCTGGCCTTGGCATACCGGTACAGGAAGGTCACCATCTGCTCCCGGGTCACATTTGCGTTGGGGGCAAACCGGCTGTTGTCTATACCGGTTGTAATGCCGTTCTCCACAGCCCATACCAGCGCCTGGTAGTAGTAGGCGTCTTCCTTCACATCCGTAAAGGTCACGGTTCCCGTCACCTCCGGCTCTCCGGCCATCCGGTACAGGACCGTCACGGCCATGGCGCGGCTCAACTTGCTCTCGGGGGCAAAGGTGGTGGCGGTCATGCCCTTGAAGTAGCCCTCCTGCATGGCGTACAGCACTGCCTCGTAGTACCAGGCGTCTTCCTTCACGTCGGTGAAGGGCATCAGCTCTGCCAGGGTGGGGATGCGGTCAATGGCAGCCTTGGCGGCAGCCAGGGCTTCCTCTACCTCCTGCAGGGTGGCGGCGGCGTCAATGGCTTCCTTTCCGGCCTGGATGGCGGCAGCCAGGGCCTCCTGCTGGGTGGGGGCGTAGTCGTTTTTGTCTGCGTAGGTGGACAGCACGATGAGTGCGTGATACTTGCCGGACTGCAGAGCGGCCTCTTCCGCCTTCTTCCGGGCTTCTTCCGCGGCCTTCCGCTCGGCTTCTGCCTGCTCAGCGGCCTTCTGGGCCTCGGCCAGGAACTCCACCATCTCGGCCTTGATCTTCACGATCTCGTTGTAGGTTTCTGTCACCTTCTGGGCATACTCCGCAGCCAGGGCGGCAGCGGCGGCTGCTTCCACATTGGCGGCTTCCGCAGCTTCCTTGGCCGTCTCAGCAGCCCGCTTGGCCTCTTCGGCAGACTTCTGGGCGTTTTCGGCGGCTTCCTTGGCGGCTTTCGCCTCCTGGGCGGCCTTCTGGGCGGCTTCCTTGTCCTCTGCGGAGGACTGGGCGGCTTCTTCCGCTTTCTTTTGAGCTTCCTCCGCCTTCTTCTGGGCCTCTTCTGCGGTCTTGGCGGCGACCTCGGCGGCAGCCTGGGCGGCCTGGGCCTTCACCATAGCTTCCGCAGCCTGAGCGGCGCTCTGGGCAGCGGCAGCGGCAGAGGCGGCAGACTTGGCGGCTTCCTCAGCGGACTTCCGGGCTTCTTCTGCAGCGGCCAGCTGGAACTGCTCGGCAGCAGCGGAGGCGGCCTCAGCGGCGGTCTTGGCGGTTTCAGCGGCAGCCTCGGCAGCCTCCGCCTGAGCCTGTGCTTCCTCGGCCTTCACACGGGCAGCCTCGGCAGCGGTCTTGTCTTCGGCGGCAGAAGCGGCAGCCTCTTCGGCGGCCTTCTGGGCCTCTTCGGCTTTGGCCTGGGCCTCCTCGGCCTTGGCCTGGGCGGCCTGGGCGGCCCTCTGGGCCTGGGCGGCGGCTTCGGCGGACTGGGCGGCATTGCTGGCCTCCTGAGCGGCCTTCAGAGCTTCCTGGGCAGCCTTGGCAGCCTCTTGGGCGGCGGCCAGGTTGGAGGCCTCTGCGGCCTCGGCAGCGGCTTCTGCGGCGGTCTGGGCGACTTCAGCGGCTCTCTGGGCAGCCTCGGCCTTGGCCTGGGCGGCTTCGGCAGCGGCCTTGGCAGCCTCGGCGGCAGCCTTGTCTTCGGCAGTAGAAGCAGCAGCTTCCTCGGCGGCCTTCTGGGCGGCTTCGGCGGCCTTCTGGGCCTCCTCCGCCTTCTTCTGGGCCTCTTCCGCCGCCTTCTGGGCGGCCTGGGCGGCCTTCAGCAGGGCTTCCAGTTCTCCGCCGCTCTGAGCGGAGCAAACCACATCCGCCCGGTTCCGAATCCGAATCCGGGGGAAGGGACCATCTGGGGCGTTAAAGGTGTCGTCGTAGGAGGCCAGGCCAGTGGCGGAGATGGCACAGCCCACCTCCAGGTTTTCCACATCCTTGGATGTGGTGATGTAACCGTCGATGAAGATCCGGGCGGTGTTCCCCTGGGCGTCCTTCACCAGAATGGTCTGGACCAACCCATTGGCCAGTTCAAAGTGCTCTACCGTTCCCTCCAGGGTAACCAGGCTACCCAGCACTGTTCTTTCGTTGATCTCCTGAGCGGTCACCTTCCGGGGAGCCACGGGTTCTTCGTGGCCCAGCTTCTGCATGTTGGTCACCTGCAGCTCCATTTCGCCCTGGTAGAAGTCGGTGGTACCGGTGATCTGCACCACATCGCCGATCTGATACTCGCCCGCCACCGGGAAACAGCAGATGCCGGCGGTGCCGTCCTGGACGTAAATGCAGTCAAAGAAGGCCGTGTCCTTGTCAAAGCCCGAGGCATTGGAGGTCACCACACCCTGGATGGTGAATTTGTAGCCCTTCTCCGTCTGCGCCTGGACCGTGGCGATGTCCGTCACGGTAACGGGGTTCAGATAGCGGGCCAGGTTCTCACAGATGTTGTAGTTGGAGTAGTTTTTCTCGGCGTTGGAGTCCGAAATGGTTGCCTGGACCTCGAAGTTGCTCATAAAGGCCGCGCCGGAGACCACAATAAGGCCTTGGCCGGGGAGCTCCTCCGTGCCCATCACCATCAGTCGGTTGTCCCCCTCTGCCACTGGGTACTTGGGGACATCGCCGCCCAGGCCATCGCTGTCAGAGTCTGCGGAATAGGTGGTAGCATGGCCATAAACTACAGGCGTCACCGTGGCCGGAATGGTGGAAACCGGGTTCCCCGCCTGATCCACTGCATAGATGGACGCGCCGCCATAATGGCTGAACCGCTGGGAATACATGTTGTCGTTGGGATGATCGCTGTCAAACTCCACTCCATCCAGGAGGAAGCTGTCCCAGTTGTAGGTGCTGAAGTACAGCCGCTGACTCTGACCACCGTTGAGGCTGTCGTCGTTGGTGGCGTCGTCGGCAATGCGCAGAGAAGAGCCCAAGGCCTTCAGCAGCTTGTTCTGCTGGGCAGCCATGTGGTCTTCTGCCGGGAAGGGGGCGTACTTCTCGTAGTAGTCCGACCAACCGGCCAGAACCACAACGCCGCCAGCCTGGTTAAACCGGACAATGGCCTCAATCTCCCCATCGGAATAGGTGGCGTAGGGATCCCGCAGGGCCGTACCATCCCGCCGGGAGGGGGCCGTGAGGATCAGCATCTGATACTTGTCATTGCCGCAGGCGGAGATGAGATCCTCGCTGGTCTTCAGCTCCACCGTCCGCAGGGAGTATCCGGCAGCCAGGTTGCCGAAGTTGCCCATGGAGTCTTTGTAGTTACCGGCCACATATTCATTGTAGTGGGAGGCGTCAATGCCAATGTACAGAAGCTCCTCGGCGTTCAGCACATCCAGCTCCACGTCCATGGTGAACTCGTAGTCCACCCCATCCAGCTCCATGCCCACGGTGACCGTGACGGTCATGACCTTGGCCTGGGTGGGGGTGTAGGAGAAGGTCAGGGTCTGGGAGCCGGAAGCCGGCACGGTGTAGCCGGTGGTGTCGGAACCCAAAACCACAGAGCCGTCGGTGGTATAGGTCACATAAGTCACCTTGGCGTCCTTGGCCTCGCTGTTGAATACGGTGGTGGTGAGCTCCAGCGCCTCGCCGGTGACGGGGGTGGAGGTGCCGCATTCCACGCTGGAGATGCCCAGCTTCAAGGTCTCGCCCACCCACACAGGGGCTGTGACGGCCAGGTCGCCATCTCCCTGGGTGACGCGGATGTAATAGTAGCTATATGTGGGCTCCAGGGTGCAGGAGAGCTCCCCGGCTGCCAGCATAGCGGGGTCGTCCCAGGTATAAGCCACCTTGCCGGAATTGACAATGACCTCCACCTTGGAGATGGAGTCGGCCGCGTCAGGGTCGGAAACCTGCACGTTCAGGTCCAGCGTCTCCGGCACCTCCTCCATGACAGAGCCCAGAGGCAGGCCGTTGACGGTGTAGTACAGCTCCAGGTTTTTATCCTCTGTGGCGTACACCCGCAGATCCCGAATGGCCTGATACAGGCCCTGCTCCGAGAAGTCGTCGGTGAGAATGACATCCCGGGCATCGTTGGCGTTGCCCCAGCGGCCCTTGTGGTTGTCCTGGTTGTTGGTGGGGGCCACATGCCAGCCCTTGTCCAGAGCCAGGGTGTACTGCTCATAGCTGGGGTAATAGCCACCGGCGCCAATGGCCCCCTCCCCATTGCCCACTTCCACCAGGAAGATGCGGCTGTCAATGAGGGCATCCCAGTAGCTGAAGTCCGAGAAATTGCCAAAGGTGGCGCCGGGGTGGTTGAACTGGCTGATGGAACCGGCCCCTTCCGGCCGACTGAGAAGGGCATAGTAGGCCTTCATACCGGCGTCGGCCGTCTTATTGTTCAAGGTGGCATTGTTCCGGGAGACAATGCCCGGGGTGTTCCAAGTGTTGATGTGGCCGGGACCGCCGGACCAGGTCATTTCAAAGCCGCCCAGGGCAATCAAGTCGGAATGGGCCGCGTTGAAGCTGTCCACCTTGCCCTGGAACTCTGCCCAGCGTTCCTGGCTGTAGGCCGTGGCCAGGCTCATGTCATAGAGGGCTCCCTCCGGGTTGGCCTCTCCGGACTTGTCAAAATAGTTGGAGTGGTCTGTAAAGGCCACAAAATCGATGTTGGCGCTGTCCGGCAGGCCGGCAATGTAGTCCAGCGCCGTATCCAGGGAGCCGGAACCGTCGGAATAGGTGGTGTGGGAGTGGAGCTGGCCGAAGTACAGCTGCTGCGTGGACACACCCACTGTGAAGGACCAGGTCTTTGTGGCCACTTTGCCATCGGCCCGGGTGACCGTAACCGTAACACTGGTGCGGCCTTCCGCCAGATCCTCCGCCGGGGTGTAGGTCACGATCCCACCGGCGTATACTGCATCCACAGGCGCATTTGCCACGGTCATTTCCACGGTGGGGGCTTCCCCGGCGTTGGCAATGGCGGCGGAGATCACCGGCCGCCGGTTCTCCCCGGTCTGGCTGCCGGCAGCGGGAGTCAGACCCGAAATCACCGGCTCATCCTTCACGGTGATGCGGGCAGTGGCGGCAAAGGCCACATCCCGGGTGTCTGTACCAGACACCACCACCTGGAGGCTCTCCCCTGCCACAGAGGCTGCGGGAATTTCCACCGTGTACACACCATCGGCCTGGGTGCAGGAAAGGGCCGTCCCATTGAGGGAAGCCGTCAGCTCCCGCACACCGAACACCGCATCCACAGTGAAGGTGAAGGTGTATCCCTGGCCTACATAAGCATCGGCAAGGGCGCTAAACAGCACCGCAGGCACATTGACCACGCCGCCGGTGAGCTCCGTGTTGGCGCAGGGGTAGAACCGGAAGGTGTAAATGTCCGGATCCGTCACGTTGTACATGCTGTAGCTCTTATACGCCCCGGCGTAGTACTCCAGGAACTGGGAATACCGGCCGTTGAACTTGGCGGTGCGGCTCTCCATGCTATAGCCGCCGTTGTACTCCGCCAACGTCCAGTCGGCGTCTTCCGAGGCCTCTTGCTGGTAGAAGGCATTGTTGCCTGTGCCGTTGGAGCAGAGATAGCCAAAGGTCTCATTGACAAACCGGTAGTATTCCCCGTTTTTCTCCACGGTAAACACCAGCCCGCCGTTGGCCACCGTGGCAATGCCCTCTTCCACCGTGGCTGCGGCGTTCTGGATGGAGGGGCTGTCTGCATTGTCGTCCTGGGTGGACAGCACGCCCTGGGCAGATTGGTTGAAAATCACAACCTGGGCTCCCTCTTCAGGCAGGCCCCCTGCCACCGTGGGCTGCTCATCGGTGAGCTTGTAGAGGTTGAAGAGATAATAGTCGTTGTCCTTCTCCGAGAAGGTGGTAAAGAGGCTGTTATAGACCTCCAGCGCCTGGGCATTGCCATTGTACTTGGCGTTGACGCTGACCACATGGAAGCCGCCTGTGACCTCCTTGAGCGTCCAGAGGCTGTACTCCGAAGGGGCATCGGCAAAGGTCAGGCTGTTGCCTGTTGCTCCTGTGGTGAGATACTGACCGGCAGCATTGGTGAAGGTATAACGGCCCTCCCCATCCACAGCGGCAGTCAAGACAGCCATGGTGTCTGTCACCTCCAGGAAGTCCCCTTGGAGGGCAGTCGCCTCGCCGGTCAGCTTGTTGCCGGAGGCGGTGTCTGTCATCACCAGGCCGTCTTTGTCGTAGTAGAGTACAAACTGGTCCCCGTCGGCCACAGCGCCCGACCGCTTGGCGTACTGCTTCAGCTCCACCTTGTAGAAGGCCTGGGCAAAGAGGGCCTCGTCGGTGACCCGGGTGTAGGAGCTCCAGTTGTTCTTGGCGCTGTACCACTCCAGGTAGTTGCCCCGGGCCGCATTTTGGATGTAGTAGCACCCTTCCGTGGCGGCGGGAAGCACTTTCCAGCCGGTATTCACCTCATCCAGGGGCGTACTGGTGTAGTCAGCGCCCATGGAGAGCTTCTTGCCATCTGCCGTGGAGAAGGTATAATCTCCATGGTCATCTACGCCAACCGTCCACAGGTCGCTCTCCGGGAAGCCGGACAGCACACCGCCGGAAAGGGTCACGTCGGCGCCATTGTTGTAAAAGCCGTTATAGCTGGTGGACAGGGCCTTCAGATTGGCGGGATTGTAAATGATCACATGGTCCCCCGCCGTCAGCACCGGCTCCTCCGGCTCTGTGGGATCGGTGGGATCCACGGGGTCGGTGGGGTCCACAGGGCCCGGATCATCCCCCGAGAGCCGGAAGAACTCCAGGCTCCGCGCCGTGGAGTTGGTGGGAACGTACGAGGCAAATCCCAAATAATAGCTGCCTGGATTGCCAAACCGGTTGCAGCTCAGCTGCCGCTGGGAAGCGGTCTCCTGCAAGGTCCAGACGCCGTCGTGGGACATCACCGTCCAGATGCCTGCTTCTTCCAGGTTTTCCGTCTGGTAGATGTTGTTGCCGGTTTTGGATCCATAGTACAGATACTTGCCATTGCCCGCATTCTGTACGTAGAAACCGCCGTCAGCAGCAATGAGATTCCAAACGCAATTGGCGTCACTGGTGCTGGCCTTCCCATCTACAATGGTCAGATCGGAAGACATGAGCCGGGAACTGGTGGATCCGGCGGTAGACATAAAGGCGGCTGTGGCCCCGCTGTCTGTTGCTTGGATGCTGGTACCGTAAATCAGATACTGCCCAGCCGTAATGTCTTCTGCCGCGGTGAGATCCACCTTGGCATAGGTTGCAGCATCCGCAGCGAAAGCCGCCGTGGGCAGCATGGTCAAAACCATAGCCACCAGCAACAGCCACGCCAGGAATCTGCTCCGGTCATGTGTACGCATAAAAATCCTCCTTTTTGTTCCTGCCGTTCGGCAGAGTGTGGGGTGCTTCCGTGTGAATTATCATATCACAAGCTCCAAAAAAGCGCTACTGTCTCTCCCTCCCTTTTCCAACGAACTTCTGTATTTTGTGGAAATTGACAAACATATAATGCTATTTGCACCTTGTTTTTCTCCCCCGCCGGTCTTTGCCCCACAGGAAGAAAATGGGCCAGAATTTTGCCGCTTTCAGGGAAATACATTTTGACAAAGCATATCCCGTAGACTATAATGGAGCTGTGCGGGCAGTCTTCCCCTGCCTGCTTCTTATGTTCCCAAATCCAGAAATGAAAGGATCAGGATTATGTATAAGATTGTCCGAAAGAAAGAGCTGAATTCTGCCGTTACTCTCATGGAGATCGAGGCCCCCTTCGTTGCCAGGAAGGCCAAGGCCGGCCAGTTTATCATCTTCCGGGTAGACGAGCAGGGAGAGCGCGTTCCCCTGACCATCGCCGGGTATGACCGGGAGAAGGGCACCGTCTCCATCATCTTCCAGAAGGTAGGCTTCTCCACCAACGCCCTGGGCGCCCTGAACGAGGGCGACTACATCCAGGACTTCGTCGGCCCTCTGGGCAAACCCACCGACACCGAGGGTGTGAAGCGGGTTTGTGTCGTGGGCGGCGGCGTGGGCTGCGCCATTGCCCTGCCCTCCGCCGTGGGCTTCAAGGAAGCCGGCTGCGAAGTGGACGTCATTGTGGGCTTCCGGAACAAGGACATCGTGATCCTGGAAGATGAATTCAAGGCCTGCGCTGACAACCTGTACCTAATGACCGACGACGGCTCCTACGGGGAGCAGGGCTTTGTCACCGTGAAGCTCCAGCAGCTTCTGGAATCCGGCCGCCAGTACGATGAGGTCCTGGCCATTGGCCCCATCCCCATGATGAAGTTCGTCTCCAAGACCACCGAGCCCTTCGGCGTCAAGACCGTGGTATCTCTGAACCCCATTATGGTGGACGGCACCGGCATGTGCGGCGGCTGCCGGGTCACCGTAGGCGGCGAGACGAAATTTGCCTGTGTAGACGGCCCCGACTTTGACGGCCATCAGGTGGACTACGCCGAGCTCATGAGCCGGAACAGCGTCTACCGGGACCGGGAGGCCCAAGTCTCCAAAGAGCACGTCTGCCGCATGGAAGCCATGGGCAAGGCCCTGATTTGAGAAGGAGGAAGTTGCAATGGCAAATATGACCCTGACCAAAACCCCCATGCCGGAGCAGGACCCCAAGGTCCGTGCCCGGAATTTTGAAGAAGTAGCCCTGGGCTACACCGCCGAGCAGGCCATGGAAGAGGCGGGCCGCTGCCTGGGCTGCAAGAAGCCCAAGTGCGTCGAGGGCTGCCCCGTCAACGTGCGCATCCCTGAGTTCATCGCCAAGGTGGCCGAGGGCGACTTCAAGGCCGCCTATGAGATCATCACCTCCACCAACGCCCTGCCCGCCCTGTCCGGCCGGGTCTGCCCCCAGGAGAGCCAGTGCGAGTGCAAGTGTGTCCGGGGCGTCAAGGGCGAGCCCGTGGCCATTGGCCGCCTGGAGCGGTTTGTTGCCGACTGGTACCGGGAAAACGTCAACGCCATGCCGGAGAAGGCCGCTTCCAACGGCATCAAAGTGGCCGTGGTGGGTTCCGGCCCTGCCGGCCTCACCTGTGCTTCCGACCTTGCCAAGAAGGGCTATGCCGTCACCGTGTTTGAGGCGCTGCACACCGCCGGCGGCGTGCTGGTATACGGCATCCCCGAGTTCCGTCTGCCCAAGGCCATTGTAGCCAACGAGGTCAAGAAACTGGAGGCCCAGGGCGTGGAAGTCATGACCAACATGGTCATCGGCCGGGTCCTGTCCATTGACGAACTGTTCGAGATGGGCTATCAGGCCGTATTTGTGGGCTCCGGCGCTGGTCTGCCCATGTTTATGCACATCCCCGGCGAGGCCCTCAAGGGCGTCTACTCCGCCAACGAGTACCTGACCCGGACCAACCTCATGAAGGCCTACACCGAAGAAGCCGATACCCCCATCATCCAGAGCAAGGCTGTGGCCGTGGTGGGCGGCGGCAACGTGGCCATGGACGGCGCTCGCTGCGCCATGCGTCTGGGCGCAGACCACGTGTACATCGTCTATCGCCGGGGCGAAGCCGAGATGCCCGCCCGGAAGGAAGAGCAGCACCACGCCAAGGAAGAGGGCATTGAATTCAAGACCCTCTGCAACCCCATCGAAATCCTGGGCGATGAAAACGGCCGGGTATGCGGCATGAAGTGCATCCGCATGGAGCTGGGCGAACCCGACGCCTCCGGCCGCCGCCGCCCGGTGGAGGTCCCCGGCAGTGAATTTGTCCTGGATGTGGACACCGTGATCATGGCCCTGGGCACCAGCCCCAACCCCCTGATCCGCTCCACCACCCCGGGCCTGGAGACCAACAAGAAGGGCTGCCTCATCGTCAATGAAGACGAGATGACCACCCGCGAGGGTGTGTTCGCCGGCGGCGACGCCGTCACCGGCGCCGCCACCGTCATCCTGGCCATGGGCGCCGGCAAGAAAGGCGCTGCCGCCATCGACGCATACCTTCAGAAGTAACCCATATCTCACAGGCCATTGCGCGTCTGACGCGATTGCACCCCAGTGATGAGAAAGAACTCTATGCAGGCGGATTGCCGTTTGCATAGAGTTCTTTTGTCTTTCCGTTTCCGGCAAGGCTGCCCCAAAGCCATGCTTTGAGGCAGCCCGCGTTATAGCGCAAATACTGTGGCGAGGTTAGGCGTCTGTGTCCAAAATGGTCAGGAGCTTCGCCATCTGGGCTCGGGTCAGTGTGCCCTTAGGCTGCATGGTACCATCCTCGAAGCCCTGGAACAGGCCCTCGGCGGTGGCCCAGGCAACGGCCGTCTTGGCATAACCGGAGATCTTGTCTGCGTCTTTATACACAGACAGATCAGTGTTTTCTGCTGGCTCAACCTTCAGGTATTCGGTGACGAACCGGTACAGGAAGGTGGCAGCCTGCTCCCGGGTCACATTGGAATTGGGGGCAAAGCGGGTTCCGGTTACGCCTTTGGCAATCCCCACATCCTGGGCCCAGGCTATGGCGTCGGCATACCATGCGCCTTCCGCAACGTCGGTGAAGGTAGAACCTTCGCCGACTTCGGGGGAATCGGCCAAGCGGTACAGGGTCGTCACCAGCATAGCCCGGGTGGTGCTGCCGTTGGGGGCAAACCGGTTATTCCCCACGCCGTTCATTAGACCGTTGCCAATCACATAGTCAGTGTACTCATGATACCACTGTGTGGTATCCAGGTCGGCAAAAGCCTGGGAGGGGCACTTATGGCCGGTGGCAGGTACGATGTCCCGATGCTCGGTGGCGTCACAGCGGCTGCACTGATAGACGGTGTAGCCCTCCTCGGTCTCGGTGGGAGCCACGGTCTCGCCCTTGACGGAGAAGTCATGGCCCAGCGCGGGGATTTCCTGGCCCTTCTTTAGAATCTCGCCGCAAGCGGTGCAGACCTCGTCGCCGGTGTAGCCGGGCTCGGTGCAGGTGGCTTCTTTGACGTTTTTCAGTTCAGTCTTTTCGTGCGTGCAAATGGTGCTGGGTTCCATAGACACTTGAATGGTATATGTGGCAGAGGCGTCCCCTTTGCTGACTGTGAACGTCCAGGTTTTTCCGCCGTCCACGGTGATGGGGGAGCTGGCAGAGGCTTCCGGGTTGTTCAGCGCAATCTGAATCTCAGAAGCGTCTGTAGGAAGCCCCTTTTCATCATAGGGCAGTTTCACAGAGAACGTATTCTCGTTTTGGGAAGCTGTAACGCCCCGCACCGTCACAGACTTTACGGTCAGGTCGACATACTCCCCATAATAGAGATCGACCATCGTACGGATCGGCATCCCGCTGACATCAATAAGGATAAACTCAAAGTAGTTATCTCCCTTAGTAAGCGAAACCCTGTGGGTAAAGCCCCGGACAATTTCCGTATATCCATTATGGCCATAATTGTTGGCGTTTAGAATCTGAAAGTCATTTATAATCAGGGAGATATCATCGCCTAGAGATTTCACCCGGCCGGTAAAGGTAAACTCCGGCGTATCTACATAGTATTTTCCGTTGATGGCCTCCGGCAGATCCAACTCCAGAATGGGGCCGTCTTTGGAGTAGAATAGCTTCAGGAAGCCGCTGCTATAGGTCTCTCCATCCACCTGGCTGCTCAGAGCCAGAGTGTTGACACCTTCCGTCAGGGAAACATCACAGTACCAGGTGAGGTCATCCTCGTTGACAACACCCTTGGTTTCGCCCACCAGCACAGCATCCACCGGGTTGTACAGGTACCCGCTTACCCGGAAGGCGCCGTCCTCCTGAAGCATGCTGCCGTACACCACATCCATGACATCCATGTTATCCACAACAGGCGCCATGTAAGGACTCACCCTCAGACCTTCGGCCTGCGCTGCTGCTTCCACAGAGGTGGGCGTCCAGACGCTGCCGATGTATGTAGTGTCAAGTCCGGCGGCGTCCTTGGCATACAGCTGGAATTCGGCATAGACATAAGAACTGTTTTTGTCGGAGCCATAGGGAGCGTTTCGCAGGGTGGCGCTGAAATGAATGTAGCCGTCCTTGTCAGGCTGCAGCTCTCTAGCCACACTTTGCTGAATCCTGTCGCTGTAGGTCATAAATACGGGGGAGATCTCATGGAGCTTTGCTTTCAGGGGAATGGTGGTTCCGGCGGGCAGATCCTCGTCCAGAACCAGACCATAGCCGTTGCCGCAGGCTGTAAAGCGAATGTCCCCGTCCGGCAGGAGTGCCCCCAGTCTGGGAGTGGTGTTGTCAATCACAACGGTGGCTTGCCCCTCAAAGAGGCTATAGCCTCCGGGGCCGGTCAGCTGGATTTGGATGGTGTTGACCGGTTCGGTCAGCAGGACGTCTGCGACAAAATCGGTTCCGTCGAAGGTGGCTTCCTGGCCGTTGAAGATGGCTGTGGAACCGGCGGGAGCAAAGCCTCTGATCTGATATACCATGGGGATAGAGCCTGTGGTATAAATGGCTTCATCAGGGTTCAGGTTGAACAGAGACCAAGCGCCGCCTACAGAGGTGCTGGCTCCGACAGTCAGCTGATCTGTGGTGGTATTGCCCGCACGGTCGGCAATCATCAGGGTCACGTGATAGCCCTTGTCTGTGGCAGGGGTCTCCGGCAGATTCATCTTAAAAGAATAGGTCTGGGTTTCCTTGTTGTATTCCAGCCGGGCGACTGGAGTCAAGTCGCTGTTTTCATTGACGCAGAAGGTAGCAAAGCGGTACAGGCCGTGGGCGTCATTGGCCTTGAAGGAAATGACAATGGTGCCATTGCCTTTGTCCACTGCGTTCAGCTCCGTAATGACGGGCTTGGTCAAGTCAATGGCGAGGGGCATCTCCACCGTTTGCCAGTCGCCACCCTCCCGGACTCTGGACTGCAAACGGATGGTGTAGTCCCCCTCAGGAGCGGTCACATACGTGCCGGTCTTTTGGTCATAAACCGTTCCGTCCCAACCCCGGTAATTGCCGCCCACAGTCAGAGCCTTGCCGTGTACAGGGGGAATCGCAGTGGCATTCACAGCCAGCAATCTGGTTAAATGTGTGGTGGTGCCCAGGTCGGCAATCACCTTTCCGCTGCTGTCTGCCACGGTCGTCCGCACCTCATAGGCATCCCGCAGAAGACCCAACCAGGGAATTGCGACATCGTAGTTATTGTCGCCATTGGGGGAAATGGCAATGGTCTGCGGTTCCAGGCGCTCTCCAAAATATTGCGGATTCTTTTCAAAGTAGTATGCACCCAGAGGCTCTATATTTCCATCTGCCGCAACACTCATGAGACTGGTACCATGCATAAAATAGCCATAGTATCCGTAGTCATCGGGATTGCTTTCATCGTAGCCCCGTCTTGGCAGAACCGTGTTGTCTTCCCACTCGGGCGCATCGATAATAGGCTCTGCATCCCAGTCACCGATGAAGCCCATGAAAGGCATACTCAGAGAGGGCGCGCCCTCAGTGTTTGCAGTGAAGCCAATGTAGCCTTCGGCCCAACTGCCGTTGGGGTTCTCCGGCAGGGTCAGCGTGAATGTGACAGTGGCGGCGCCACCAGCGGGGACGGTAACGGTGTCTTTGTCGAAGGTGACGGAAGCGCCTTCCAAAGGAACATCATAATAGGTATCGTCCACATCCGTGTAATCCGTAAAAACACCATAATCGTTGTTTGGGGTGTAGGTAACGGCTGCATTGCCATAATTTTTCAGGGTGATAACACCGGAGGTGGCAGTGCCCAGCTGGTCGCCCAGCTCAATGGCAGCCTTCTCTTGCTTGCCATAGGTTGCCAGCACGGTGTTGGAGACGGCCGCCTCCACGTTGATGAGGCCCGCGCCAACCTGACGCACAGAGTACAGGTAATTGTTTTGGGCGGTATTCATCACCGGAGCGGCGGTATTCATCAGGTTTTTGCGGATAAATTCAGGGACATTGTCTACTTCCAGGCCAGTCTCCTGAACGTATTGCTTCACGATGGCGGCAGCGCCGGAAACAAAGGGCGTCGCCATGGAGGTGCCGGACATAAACTCATAGCCGTTATCGCCAGCCAGGGAGTATACATTGCCGCCGGGCGCCGCCAGCTCGGGTTTCAGCTCCAGAGAAGAGGTGGGACCCCAGGATGAAAAACCGGAAGCGGTATCCGGCCGTTGGGAGACAATATGGACATAGCCGCCATACCCGCCGAAGGAGGCGGTTTTTCCAGCCCGCGCCGCTTCCAGAAGTGCTTGCCCATCTGCATAGCTCACATAGGCGCAGGGAATCGGGGCATTTTCAGTGAATACCGGGCTATAGGAGATGTCTGTCAGCGTATCGCCGCTCTCCGGATCCGGATTGTAGAAGATAACGCCGACGCATCCGGCGTCGTTCGGATTCAGAACCGCAAACAGCCGGCCCAAATAATCCCAATCCGGATTAAACTGAGCAATTGCAACTGTACCTTCCACGCCGGAGAGAGGTTTTCTATTATCGTCCAAATATCTCTCCTGTGCGCCGTCGCCTGCGTCATAGAGTGTAACATTCGAATCAATCAGAAAGTCCGCGTTTTCCAGCTTGATACAGGCCATCGCCTCCGCCTGGCCGCCGTCCACAGTAACCAGCAGACTGTTTGCCAGGGCGCTGCGGCTGTTGACCGAGGCTACGGCTACCGCACCGCTGGCGGTGGCAGGGTCGCCTACCGTGGCGGTATCTTTCCGGTTCCAGTTGTTCCAAATCCCGGTGAGGCCCAGGCTGCGGGTGGAAGAGGTGCCGGAGTTTCCGGCAGCAACGCTGACAAAGGCGCCCTTGTCGCGGGCGGCGTTCACAGCAGCCTGAATGTAGCGGTCGGTCTCATAGAATCCGTTGTCGCTGCCCAAGGAAAGGTTGATCACATCCGCGCCGAGCTTCACGGCGTCTTCGATGGCACAGATGATGTCGTCGCTGAGACCACCCAAGTTGGAGTTGGCATCATAGACCTGCATGGCGAAAATCTGGGCGTCAGGCGCCACACCGGCAATGCCGCCGTCTTCTTCATCGCCGTTTGCCGCGGAGATGCCGGCTACATGGTAGCCGTGAATCCGGTCGGGGTTGAGAATGTTGTCATTGCCGGATATGTAGCTGTAGCCAAAGGGCACCTTGTCGGAGTACCATTTCCCATGCCCCAGGTCTTCGATCATCTCCTGCATCTGTGCCTGCGTATGCTTCATGGTATCCGGGTTCTGCACCATATCCTTGTGGAGATAGTTGACGCCGGTATCAATGATGGCAATGGTCATACCTTTGCCGGTATAGCCGGTCTCACCCATACCCCAGGCCTCCAGCACATTGGCCATATCCTTGGAGGTGTACATTTCGACCTCATACTGCACCGCTTCTGTGACGGACACCACACCGGGCAGCTCTTCCAGCTTTTTCATATCGCCCCGGCGAATGTCGTAAGTAACCATATTGACCAGGCAGGCCGTGCGATGGACGGGCTCCAGCCCAAGTTGTTTCCTGACAGCCTGAATGGTGGCCTCCTGGCCCTTTAGAGCGGCTGTCTCAGCAGACTGCAGCGCATCTGTTGAGGCAGTGGAGGCAACTTCATAGGCGGGAGCCGCCTTCATTTCCACAATCACGCGGATGGTTTCGTCCGGATCGTATCTTTCAGGCTCCTCACAGTCCTCACTGTACTGCCGCAAATCCGCCGAGAACAGGGCGCGCTGCATTTGCTCCTCCAGAGATGCGGTATCCGGTCCCGGGGGAAATTCTGTGTTCTTTGTGGCCAGCGCAGCACTGGGCAGACACGACAGCACCATAGCCAGCATCAAAAGCAGAGACAGTATTTTTTTCATCAGGGTCTCCTCCTTATGTTTGATGCCCATACTATAGCAAAAGAAGTGCCCCGCAAATAGGAAAGATTTCAGATTTTTGGGTATATTTTTAAGATCATGGAGCAAAACGATACCCAATGTGATATGCTGTAAAAAAACGGGAGGACCGTCTATGGAAATGTTCCGGCAAAATGCCAAAAGTTACATCAATTATTCCAGCGAGGACTTCATGGACACCACAGCCCAGGACCTGGTGCACATGACTCCAGAGGAAACCATTTGCCGCTGCCACTACCGCATGGAGCGGGGGCTGGACCACTGCACACCGGAGGAGAAGCAGTACCGCATGCAACAATTCGCTCGGGTTATGGGACGTAATTTTCCTGGGCAGGCATGTGAGCCCTATGCCATGACGGAAGAAGCAGTCGGTATGACCGGTTCCATTGCCGTTTTAAAGCGCAGCCGCTATTTCCCCTCCGTTCTATACACCCACAAGAATTTTGAAATGTTCTACATCTATTCCGGGTCCTGTATCCACATCTGCAAGGGGCAGGAGTACGAGCTGCAACAGGGGGACTTTTGTCTGCTGGAGCACGGCGCCCCACACCGCATTCTCAACAACACCGATGACTGCATCATCATTGAACTTCTCGTGCAGCGGGAGCTGCTGGATCAGATTTGTACGTCCCTGCTCAGCACCAATACGGTCTTGTCCCACTTTTTTAAAAATGCTCTGTATGGGCAAAGCAATTACCCCATGATTGTGTTCCATACCGGAAATAACCGGGCAGTGCAATACTATACCTACGCCATGTATTCTGAGTTCAAATCCAAGCTCCCTCACAGCCAGGTCATGCTGGAGGCATTTCTCAACGCCCTGTTTGTCATTCTTCTGCGCTACTTTCAGCCCCAGCAGGAACAGCCAAAAAATCTGGAAAACTCCTCCATATCCATCATTGTCGAGTACATCTATGAGCATGAACAGGACATCACCTTAAGCACTCTGGCCCAGGCTTTCGGTTACAGCGTACCTCATATGAGCAAGTTGATCTCCTCCAGCTGTGGTATATCCTTTTCCGACATTCTCCGGCAGATCCGCATGCGGCGAGCTACCTGGCTCCTCAAACATACCAGCCTGACCATCACCCAGATTGCCGCAGAGGTACACTGTACCGATACCTCTCATTTCGGAAAAAACTTCCGAAAGGAATTCCACATGTCCCCCAAAGAGTATCGGCAGCTATTTACCACACTGCAACCAGACAACTAAATGGCAAAGCCGCTCCAGACAGGAGGGTCTTCTTCCTGTCTGGAGCGGCTTTTCAACTGCTCAAATGCTACGATCGCCCCTTAGCCAGGGGGGTGGACTGCTCCTGGGCCTCCAGGAGCTCCACCAGGATGGCATTGCTCATGAGGAAGCCCCGGGGGGTGAGACGCCAGCGGCCATTGTCCTGGATGGCCAGCTCCTGGGCCTGGAACTGCTGCAGCACCTGCTCAATGGGCCCAAAGGGCAGCAGGTACTGCCGGGTGTAGGTCTCTCCGTCAATGCCCTCCCAAGTCCGCAGGCGCAGCATCAGGTACTCCCCTGCCCGCTCCCGGGCGGGGATTTGCTGGCATTCGGACAGAATGGAACCCCCACGCTTCACCCCATCCATATACCCGTGAATGTCCGGGGCTACCGTGAACCGTTTGCCGCCAAAGTCGGAGCTGGCGGCAGGGCCAAAGCCCAGATACTCGCCCCCGGTCCAGTATTTCAGATTGTGCTTGGACCGCAGGCCCCGGCGGGCAAAGTTGGAGATCTCATACTGGGCATAGCCATGCTCCTTCAGAATACGCACGGCAGACAGGTACATGTCGGCCTGTGTGTCGTCATCCGGCAGACTTACCGCATCCTTGTACTGCCAGAGGGGGGTCCCCTCCTCCACCTTGAGGCCGTAGCAGCTCATATGCTCCGGGGCCAGCTCCAGGACATGCTCCAGGGTCGTCTCCCAGGCGGTCAGGCTCTGCCCCGGCAGGCCGTACATCAGGTCCAGAGAGAGGTTGTGAAACCCCGCCTTTCGAGCCAGGTCCACAGCCTGGACCGCCTGCCGGTAGCTGTGGGGGCGGCCCAGCTTTTTGAGAAGCCCGTCATCGTCATTCTGGATCCCCAGAGAGATCCGGTTGAACCCCTCCGCCCGCAGCCGCTTCAAGAGCTTCTCCGTCACAGAATCCGGATTGGCCTCAAAGGTAATCTCTGCATCGGCCGACACTGCAAACCGGCGCCGGATGGCGTTCAGGATCTGGACCAGACCGTCCGCCCCCAGAAACGAGGGGGTGCCGCCGCCAAAATACACCGTGTCCACTTGATAACCTGGCGCCAGTGCCCCCGCCTCCTTGATGTGCAGACACACCGCCTCCAGGTAATCCTCCATCAGTCCCTTCTCCCGGGAGCCACCCAGGGAGTAGAAATCGCAGTACTGGCACTTGCTGCGGCAGAAGGGGACATGGACATAGATTCCCAACGGAATCTTTTTCGGTTGTGTAAATACAGGCACAGCTTGTCTCCTTTCTCAAAAGAGCCGCCTGGCATTCCCGCATTCAACGGAAAAGAAGCAGCCAAATGACCACTGCCAAAGCAGCCCAAAGCAGGGCTTGGATCAATCGCGTGTTCCAGGTTTTCTCCCTCTGTGCAAACCAGGAGGGGATCGCGCCTCCGTCCGGCGCATTATAGGGTTGGGATGCGGCATCCGGGACGGGGTCCCTGCGGCGTTGGCCTGCCTTTGGAAACACTGGGCGGGGCAGCTTGGTGTTACGGTTCCCACAGTCGGGGCAATACCTGGACAAAGGCGGAATTCTCTTACCACAGTGATTGTATGTCATAAGGACTCCCCTTTTTAGTCTTCATCCAGCTTCAAAACCGCCATAAAGGCCTCCGACGGGACCGAAACGGTGCCGAAGGTGCGCATCCGTTTTTTGCCCTCCTTCTGCTTTTCCAGCAGCTTCTTCTTCCGGGTGATGTCGCCGCCATAGCACTTGGCCAGCACGTCCTTGCGCAGGGCCTTGATGGTCTCCCGGGCGATGACCTTACCGCCAATGGCGGCCTGGACGGGAATCTCAAACATCTGGCGGGGGATGTTCTCCTTCAGCTTTTCGCAGATCTTCCGGGCCCTGGGGTAGGCATTGTCCGCAAAGAGGATGAAGCTGAGGGCGTCCACAATGTCGCCGTTCAGCAGGATATCCAGCTTCACCAGCTTGGAGGGCCGGTACTCGTCCATTTCATAGTCCAGGGAACCATAGCCCCGGGTTCGGGATTTCAGGGCGTCAAAAAAGTCGTAAATAATCTCATTCAGCGGCATCTCATAGTGCAGCTCCACCCGAGTGCTGTCCAGATACACCATATCCTTGAATTCCCCCCGCCGGGCAGTGCACAGGTCCATGATGTTGCCCACATACTCCTGGGGGGCCATGAGGCTGGCTTTCACATAGGGCTCCTCCGCCAGCTCAATTTCCGCCGGGTCCGGGTAGTTGAGAGGGTTGTCCACCATGATCACTGAGCCGTCGGTTTTGGTGATCCGGTAGACCACGTTGGGGGCGGTGGTGATGAGATCCAGGTTATACTCCCGCTCCAGCCGCTCCTGAATGATCTCCATGTGCAGCAGACCCAAAAAGCCGCACCGGAAGCCGAACCCTAAGGCAATGGAACTCTCCGGCTCATAGGTCATGGAGGCGTCATTCAGCTTCAGCTTCTCCAGCGCCTCCCGCAGATCCTGATACTTGGAGCCGTCCGCCGGATACACGCCGGAAAACACCATGGGCTGCACCGCCCGATAGCCGGGCAAGGCCTCCCTGGCCGGTTGGTTGGCTCCGGTGACGGTGTCGCCCACCCGGGTGTCGGAAACTGTCTTAATGGAGGCGGTGAGATATCCCACTTCTCCGGCCCCCAGCTCCTCTGTCGGGCGCAGGCCCAGGGGGTGCATCACCCCCACCTCCACCACCTTGTACACCGCACCGGTGGCCATCATCTTCACATCCATGCCGGGCCGGATGGTGCCCTCCTTCACCCGGAGATAGACGATGACGCCCCGGTATGCGTCGTATTGGCTGTCGAAAATCAGGGCCTGAAGCGGCGCGGACCGGTCCCCCGTGGGAGCGGGAATGTCGGAGACAATCCGCTCCAGAACCGCATGAATGTTGATCCCATTTTTGGCTGAAATCTCCGGCGCATCCTCCGCCGGGACCCCAATGATGTCTTCGATCTCCGCCTTGACCTCTGCCGGCCGGGCGGCAGGCAGGTCGATTTTATTGATCACCGGCAGAACCTCCAGACCGGCGTCAATGGCCAGGTAGGTATTGGCCAGAGTCTGGGCCTCCACCCCCTGGGAGGCGTCCACCACCAGCACCGCCCCCTCGCAGGCGGCCAGAGAGCGGGAAACCTCGTAGTTGAAGTCCACGTGGCCCGGGGTGTCAATCAGGTTCAGGTCGTACGTCTCCCCGTCATCGGCGGCATAGCGCAGGCGCACCGCCCGGGCTTTGATGGTAATGCCCCGCTCCCGCTCCAGGTCCATGGAATCCAGAATCTGGTCCTCCATCTCCCGGCGGTCAATGGCGTCGCACTCCTCCAGCAGCCGGTCCGCCAGGGTGGACTTGCCATGGTCAATGTGGGCCACAATGGAAAAATTACGGATTTTGGATAGGTCTGTCAATGTCTTCACCTCGAATAGGTCTAAAAGGCCGCCGCAGGGCACAAAGGAGTCCCGCGGCGGCCCGAACGGTCGTGTGGTTATGCCAGTGCAGCTGTGATGATGGCCATCTTGTAGACCTCATCGGCGTTGCAGCCCCGGCTCAGGTCGTTGATGGGGGCATTCAGGCCCTGGAGGATGGGGCCATAGGCTTCGTAGCCGCCCAGACGCTGGGCGATCTTGTAGCCAATGTTGCCGGCCTCAATGCAGGGGAAGATGAAGGTGTTGGCCTGGCCGGCCACCGGGGATCCCTTGCACTTGGTGGCAGCCACCACGGGAGATACCGCAGCGTCAAACTGCAGTTCGCCGTCAATGGCCAGCTCGGGAGCCATCTTCTGTGCCTCCACCGTGGCGTCATGGCTCAGCTGCACCGTGCCGCCCTTACCGGAGCCCTTGGTGGAGAAGCTGAGGACGGCCACCTTGGGATCGATGCCAAAGACCTTGGCGGTGTGGGCAGTCTCCACCGCCACCTCCGCCAGCTTCTGCGCAGCGGAGACGATCACATTGCCGTCTTTGTCCACGGTGTCCTGATAGTCGATGTTGATGGCGCAGTCGCCCATGGCCAGCTTTTCCTCGCCCCGGACCAGAATGAAGCAGGAGGACACCAGATGGGCCCCCGCCTTAGTCTTGACCAGCTGCAGCGCCGGACGGACCGTGTCGGCAGTGGAGTAGGTGGCGCCGCCCAAGAGGGCGTCGGCATAGCCCATCTTCACCAGCATGGTGCCAAAATAGTTGCCTTTCGACAGGGCCTTGCGGCAATCCTCTGCCGTCATCTTGCCCTTACGAAGCGCAACCATTTTCTCCACCATGGCATCCATCTCAGGATACGTGGCGGGATCGATGATCTCGACGCCTTCCACGTCAAATTTCCCAGCAGCGGCAGCGGCCTTGACCTCATCCACATTGCCGATGAGGATGGGAGTCAGGAACCCGCCCTTCTTCAGCCGGTCCGTCGCCTCGAGAATCCGGGGGTCGGGGCCTTCTGTAAAGACAATTTTCCGGGGATTAGACTTCAAAGTTTCAATCATCGCATTAAACATTTCAGAGTCCTCCATGTTATGTACTTCCGGGGACGGGGCCTGCCCCGTTTCATAAAGTTTATTATACTACGATTCCACCAGGTCTACAAGGGTTATTTCTGAAAAATTTGCCACAACCCATCCGGCGGCCACCCAAAACGAGCCGATCATACCGTCAGACTGCCCCCCTGGGGGCTGTACACGGACAGGAACGCACCTTCGTCAAAAATTCCTCCGCTGCTTTCGTGAAGACCTGATATTTCTTCCACACAAGGCACATCCCCGCCTCAATCCTGGGCGAGAAGGGGCGAAAGCACAGACTGCTGTCGGGAGAGACGTGAATGATTTTGTCAAGGCCCACTGCATAACCCATCCCCTCCTCTACCATCAGGGATCCATTGAACATCAGGTTGTACGTGGCCACGATGTTCAGCATTTCTTTGTTTCTGCCCAGAATCCGTTCCATTCCCGGGCCCTGATACAATTGCCGGGAGACAATCACCGGTTGATCCCACAGATCCTCTGGTGCAACGGTCTCCTTTTGGGCCAGGGGTGCATCCCGCCGCATGAGAACTCCCCAGGTATCCCGATAGGGAAGCTCCAGGGCTTCGTATTTGGAGGTATCCGCATCGCCCAGCAGCAATCCAAAGTCAATGAGTCCCCGGTCCAGTTCCTCTGTCACCGTGGCGCTGTCGCCGCTGTGGATGTGGAAATGCACCAGGGGATGTTCCCGCTGCAATGCATGGGCCGCCCTTGCCAGCACCCGCACCCCCTCTGTCTCCCCGGCGCCCAGGGTGATGTCACCGGCAATCACCTCATTGGACAGAGCAATCTCATCCTCTGCCTTTTTCACCAGCTCCAGAATCTCTGCCGCCCGTTTGCGAAGGATCATCCCCTCTTCCGTCAGGGTAATTTTTCGGTTACTCCGAACAAAGAGCTGCTTGCCCAGCTCCTCCTCCAGCTCTTTCAGCTGTCTGGATAGGGTGGGCTGGGAGAGGTGCAGCGACTCGGCCGCATGAAGAATGCTCTGCTCCCGGGCGACAGCCAGAAAATACTGCAATACACGTAGTTCCATTGGATCAACCTCCTTTCCAGTCTCCTGATAGGATACCCCATTTTTCTATGCTTGTAAAGTATAGTTGCGTATCCAATATGAGTATTTGCTATTTCCCTACGGCCCTGTTACAATGGCCCCAGGAAACAACCGGAACCCCTGGGGTTCCGGACCAGGAGGGAGCCTATGCGGGCATATTCCACAGAAGAAGCAATCATCCAAAACCTGAAGGACGCCGGGTGCAGCGACCGCACCATCGCAGACTTCCTTGCAAAATTGGCGGCGCATCAAAAAACAGACGGGCTCAAACTACTGGCCGAGCACCGGCTGGCGCTCCTAGAAGCGCTGCATCAAGACCAAAAATGCATTGACTGCTTAGACTATCTCATTTACGACATCAGCAAGTCTCACACAACCTAACAAAAACAGGAGGAACCACCTATGAATCTGGTAGAAAACAAAACGCTGGATATGGAGCGGGCGCTGTATGGCAGCGACGGCATTGTGCTGAAGCACTGTGCCTTTGACGGCCCGGCAGATGGGGAAAGCGCCCTGAAGGAGAGCCGGAACATGGAAGTGGAAAACTGCTTCTTCAACCTCCGCTACCCCTTCTGGCATGACGATGGGCTGAACATCACCGGCTCGGAGATGACGGAGCTTTGCCGGGCAGCCCTGTGGTATTCCACCCATGTGACAATCACAGATTCCAAACTCCACGGCATCAAAGCCCTGCGGGAGTGCAGCCAGGTCTCCCTGCGCGACTGTGACGTCATCTCCGCCGAATTCGGCTGGTCAGTCCATAACATGGAAATGATGAATTGCACCGTACAGAGCGAATACTTTATGATGCGCTCCGACCACCTCGCCTTCCGAAATGTACGCCTGAAGGGGAAGTACTCCTTCCAGTACATCCACGACGCTACCTTTGACGGCTGTACCTTCGACACCAAAGACGCCTTCTGGCACGCCAAAGATGTGGTGGTGCGCAACAGCACGGTCAAGGGCGAATACCTGGCATGGTATTGCGAAAATGTCACCTTCGAGCACTGCAAAATCATCGGAACCCAGCCCCTGTGCTACTGCAAAGGCCTGCGGCTGGTGGACTGCGAAATGATAGACACCGACCTGAGCTTCGAAAAGTCCCAGGTGGAAGCCACCATCACAACCCCCGTGATCAGCATCAAAAATCCCCTGTCCGGCCGTATCACCGTACCGGCCGTGGGCGAACTCATCCGAGACGACCCCCACGCCCTGGGGGAGGTGGTGATCCACGCCCCCTCCCCCTCGTTGCCATAACGTTGGACCCATACGGTCCCTGTCGGGCGGGAAACGTGCCAAACATAGAAAACGGGCCTGTTGCAAAAACAAATTGAACTGCTCCCCGTCAAGTAGACAACGAAATAATTAACAAAGAGTTCACAGCACTGCGATGCTGTGACAACTGCGGATTCTGGTTGGCAGCTACAGCTGCCAACCAAAATCTGCAGTTTTGTTTATGCCGCGAAATATGATGCATGCTTTTCATACGGTGTACGGACACCCAATCCTCGCTGTAACCGCTTCGTGTTATAGTAGGTGATGTAATCACCAATCATTTTTACCAAGCCTTCCCGGCTGGTGAACTTCCTCCCGTAGTAGCGTTCCCGCTTTATGATTCCCCAGAACCCTTCCATGGGTCCGTTATCTACGCACTTGCCAATTCGGGACATACTTTGAGCCATTCCCGCCTGCTACAACTTCCTGTGAAAAGTCCGGCTTGTGTACTGGTACCCTCTGTCGCTGTGGAACAGCGGATGAGCGTCCGGGTTGGTTTCTACTGCCTTGTCAAAGGTATGAATGACCAGCATGTTGTCATTGGTATCCCGGATGTCGAATGACACAATGCGCCGGTCATATAGGTCCAGAATTGCGCTTAGGTACACCTTGTGCTTCTCTGAGCCGATGTAATACTTGAACTCGGTCACATCCGTCAGCCATTTTTCGTTCGGCTTCTCTGCATGATATTCCCGCTTCAACACGTTCTCTGCAATGTATTGCGGATTGGATGCCCGCCGCGTGCAGCCATGATTGCTATACTTAATCGTAGATTGGATCCCCTTCATGCGGCAAATCCGCAGGATTCGTTTGTCATTTGCGGCCATACCATGGTATCGGTCAAGTTCACCCCGGATCCTCCGGTATCCTTTCTCTGGCGCCCCGTTATGAATCTCCTCCACCAGCTCCGCAAGGCGCTCATTCTCCATTGCCCGCCGGCTTTTCTGCCCCCCTTTCCATTTGTAGTATGCCGCCCTGGACACATGTAGGATTTTGCACGCTGCCTCTATGGGATAGTGGTATTCCTCATGGCAATCCCGGATCGCTCTGTACTGACGTTCCTGCCTCACTTGTCCCTGCGATCCCTCCTTTCCAACTCCTTCACTTTTTTTAACAGGTCTCGCTCCATTTTCGTCATATATAGTTCATGCTCCAACTGAGCGATCCGTCCCTTCAGAACTTCCTCCTCTGTACGAGGCTCCTGCTGGCCTGTCCGTTGGCCACGTCGGTCTTCCAACCCTGCTTCCCCTAACGCACTGTACTTCTTCACCCACGTGTACACTTGTTGGTAGCTCACATGGTATTTCAATGCGGTTTCTCCGTAGTTCTTCCCACTCTCTATGCATTCCTTTGCAATCTCTAGCCGCTCTTTTTGGCTCGTTTTTCTGGCTTTCGTCATGTGACTCCCTCCGTTTTGTGTCTTAAAGTCTTCATGACGATTATACACCTGAATCCAGTTTCGTAAAGCATGCCTTGAACGAATTCCGTAGCGCTCACATATTTTCTGCTGGCTTCCTTCCCCTGCTTGATATGCTACCACCGCTTTCAGCTTTTGCTCTGGGCTATATTGAGGGTTCTTTTCGATATACCGAATCCCATAGTGAATCCGTAGTCCTTCCAGCCCATTCTCCTCATACTTTTTTGCCCACCGATATATTTGATTTCGGTGTACTCCCAGCGTTTCCCCGATTTCCTGTGCACTTGCCCTGCCCGAAAGAAACATCTGCGCCGCTCTCGCTTTTTCTTCTGCACGGATCTTTTTCCCCATAAATTTGCTCCCCCTATCCTTGACAGTTTCCTTTTTCACTGTCTCCTTTAGGGGGAGCATATCAAATTTGCGGCAGGCCCTCATTTATATTCATTTCCGTCCCGAAGACAGAATTTTAGACCAAACTGTGGAAAACTTTTCACATTTCGGGCATGCTTACGCAGGCTCCACCGTTTTGGTGGGGCCTGAATCTTGATATTCTGCATTTTTCTATGTTTACGCTGGTTTTGATTGTGGATAAATGCGTCTTTTCGCGCTTCCTGCTCTGTTTCATCCACCGCTTTTTTAGGTTGAATCCCATCGCCAGAAAGAATAACTCTGTGCGTATATTTCGTTTCCCTGTGGAAAAGAAACGCCGAAAGCCAAAATCATGCTTCATAAGACCAAACGCACCCTCCACCTGAATCGTGCGGCACATCCTCAGCATGATCCCTTCTTCCGTTGTAATATTCGCCAGAGACGCTGCACGCTTGTTCTTCGTACTTTTCCCACCGTTCCAGGTATTGCACAAGCTGCTCGTATTCCTTCTGCTCTGCATTTTTCCGTTTCCCGGTACCATGCACAAAGGCGATTCCCTTTCCCTTTTCCGCCAAATATTCTCTGAGCTTCTGCTTGTCT